>MDTB01234435.1_pt1 | contig 12998 bp, 7 predicted proteins | sample 811161 | NCBI WGS metagenome assembly MDTB01 (sample SAMN05326650, study PRJNA326480) | marine metagenome | isolation source: seawater | place: Mediterranean Sea | collected 2009 | reverse complement strand
AGATCTCCAACCACCAACTGACATCCTTTCCTGTCAAAAGGTCTGGATTTAAAGTATCAACACGGAACTTTGCTTTTTGTTTGTCTGGTCCATGGCAACCAACACATACCGCTTTAAGCACCGGTTCAATTTCATTTCGAAATTGATTAATATTGGCTTTTGGAACTTCAGAACCAAGAAGCAAATTAAAAGACAGAACTATTAAAATAGCAACTGTAGTACCAAATTGTTTCATTCAATCTTTATTTTTTCTTCAGGTAATGAGTTAATGGTTGCGTAAATAGTTTGTTCAATAGTACTCCCATTCTTGGATTTCAGTTTATACTCAAGACAAATCGGCGCATTGACAGAAATATTTCCATTCTCATCAGTGCGGTTAAGTAAAGACTCCTTGTCAATATCCGGTATGTTAATTTCAATAGTAGTTGAGTTTATAAGCTGAACTTTACCTAGTTTGTATGCAAGTGGCTCGGGGCCTTTTTTTGAATCATCTTTTTTGTATGCCCTAAATGCTGAAGGTTTCACTGAAGAAGATTCTAGGTCTGAGGCAAATGTTAGCCTTAGCCCTGAATGCGTAACCGCGGCATCACAAATTCCAACCACGGGTTCTTGAGTGTAACGAAACCGGTAAATTACCCCATCTAATGGTGCGGTCGTATCCCATCCTTTATGACAGGTTATATATAACTGATTATCAATTGGGTGAACACGAGGACGCATTGCGCCGGAGTCTAAGTTAAATGGAAATCGAACCGCAAAACCATTAGGGTAAGGTTCAATATCTTGAATGAAGCAATAAAAGGCTGAGCATTGACTGTATGAAGTATGAATGACCGATCCACTCAATGGTCCCCATTTTTCTGTATGCGACCAACATTGACTGCCACTAGAACTATCTACTGAAGCTGGAAGCCTCACGAGCATTGGTACCGTGCGAGATTTTTGGTAGCCGTATTTGGCTCCTTTTTTGGCCAGAAAAAAACCATTGTAGACAGCTTTCCCGCTGGGGTTATCAGCTACTGTTATCCAATCTTTAGGGCCACCAATTCCCATACCATTTGGATTGCGCAGATCTGTCCCGATAAATTCGGCCGATTTACCATCTGGACTAACTTTAACAACCCCACCAGTCAACGGAGATTTATAACCTGATTGAGAAAAATAAAAGTTTCCTGATTTATCGGTATTTAAATCATAAATGAAAGCATGATAACTGGCACCAATTTCATCCGGGTCCTCATAAAAGTTCTCATAATAATCTGCTTCTCCGTTGTCATTCAGGTCATGTAATCGAGTTATCCTGTCACGTCCTCGAACATAAATAAAATCGTCCACGATTTTTAATCCAAGCGGTTCATAAAGACCTGTCGCGAATCGGCTCCAAGTTAAAGCCTGAGGATTCTCTTCGTTCCAACTAACAATCCAAACATCCCCACTTAAGGTACAAACAGCCATTCGCCCATCACTGAAAAAATCCATTGCAGTGGTGCGCATCCAACTCCCCCATGGGTTGGCTAAAGGAACAGTAAGTTGGTCCAACGCGTATCCATCAACACTATCGCCGGTCGCCACGGCAGTTTGAACTAACTTGGGCCAACGCCTAGGCCCTCCCTTTGTATGCTTATCCAAATTCACTTCACCGGTTATTGGAGGAGCATCTCCAAGAGATACTGAAACAGAAATGGTATTTTTTGAAACTGGAATTTGCAGCCATTGAGTATTCCCTTCTCCCTTAACTATTGTTCCGCCCTGAACATTTAAAGACCCATTTGAAACCAAACAAAATAAATTCTTGTCCCCTGGTCCAACCTTAAAGTTACGCCACACAGCATTGCCATCTTCACTAGCACTTGGTGATTCTAGTACAGTTCGACCTCCGACATTATAGCTAAGAACAACAGTATGATTGTTTAAATATAAACCCTTATAGTGATAATGGTCACGACCCTCGGTTGCTTTTGGTTCTCCGACACTCCAGCCAATAGTATCAACATCTTTGTAAAATGGTTTGCTTCCTGGCCTTAAACAATAGCCTCCTTTGTAACTTGTGTGATGAGTGTCTTCAGTGTTCGCAATTTTCCCTCGCCACAAACCACTCACACTTAAACGATGAGCGTCATAACATATCACGGCATCACCGGGTAAATTTACGATAATAGCTTTCTCTGTGACGCCAGGAATATATTCAGCATTCTTATCTTTGACTGCACTGTAAGCAACACCGTGTTGGATAAAGGGTCCATAAATCATGCTCTTGCCGCCAGTTCCATCAATCATGCCGGCCGCTGGCTCAACTTTTTGTGCATTTGATGCCTGCTGTGCTGCGACTTTATCAGCAATGGCAGGAAGTTGTGAAAAATAATTATCATCTGGGACAAAATACTCCCCAGGGTTTTTCTCTTTAAGGATAAGTTCACTAATGAAATGAGCAATTTGATATCTCTCCTTAGCGGAAAGCACAGCATCCCAACGAAACATTAATCCATTGCCATAACTTATTGTTTTCCATAAGGAGTACGGATCACTTCCAAATTTAAGTTTGTCTTTGGCAAATCGACGAGCGAGAGGATTAAGAGCAAGATTACCATCTTTACCATGGCAAGACGCACAATGAACTGTATAGAGTTGTTGGCCTTTTTTGGCATCACTGTTACTCAATGACTTAATCGTAGCAACGTGATCAATCTTTTCTTGGCTTAATGCAACATTTGGCAGAAAGAAATAACATATCAATAGTATGAAAAGACGCTTCATTATATGAATTTAACTTTTATCAATTATTATACGCCCTTTTGTGTTTAAGATTTTTAATAACCTTAGCAAAAATTAAATGTGAATCATAGAAATGAAAAGATCGAACATCGTTTCAATTTAAAATATTGATACTTATGTCTATGACTAAGTATCATTCTTAAAATTTATAAATTGATGAATATTGTACATTTGATTCCTATTATTCTGGTCTTTTCCTTAACAAGACTGCTTTCTGCAGAAACTACAAATATTCAAAATACAAACCTCGATGAGTTAGGAATTAAATATGATCTAAAAGAATTGGATGAGCCCATTCCTAACCGAATACATATCCTTCGTATTAATCTCTCATCGAAAAAATTAGAACCCAAAGTTGAGCTTGGGCCAGATCCTGATGGGAATGGGCCCGCTGAAGTGGCATTAACTGACCCAAGAAAATTGGCATCTAAACCCTCTGTTCTGGCATTTATTAATACTAATCCTTGGGACAGCTTTCCTAATAATGAAGGGAAAAAAAATAGAAGTTGGTACCTAGGTCAACCAGTCGATATCCATGGATTAGCCGGAACTAAAAGTATCTTGCGAAGCGCAACGACTCCTTCCAATACATCGGTCTGGTTTGATACATCGGGTAAAGTTCATTTTGGCCATCAATCCACTGATAGCCCAAAAGAAGCTACTACTGGATTTCAACTTATTGTTTCGGATGGTAAGCTAACGGTTGGTAAGGGCGGCCCCAGACATCCACGTACTGCAATAGGTGCCAATGAAAGTGGAGAAATTCTATGGCTGGTTGTCGTCGACGGAAGACAAAAAGGCTTTAGTGAAGGGATGGACATGCATGAACTGGCAACCATCATGAAGGAACTCGGTTGTTGGCGCGCCACCAACATGGACGGAGGAGGTAGTAGTGTTATGGGACTAATTAACAAATCAGGTGAAATGAAAATTATGAATAGTCCGTCGGATAGATTTTTGGGATTAAAGCGAATCCGCCCCTTACCAATGGTTCTTACGATTAGAAAAAAATCCTCATGAAAAGTATTATTATAACAATCTGGTTTTCTCTATTCTCCTCATTTTTTGCGTTTCCTCTATTTGCTGATAAACCAAATATTATATTTATTCTTACTGATGATTTAGGATACGGGGACGTTGGTGTACTTTTTCAAAATCAGAGAAAAGGTGTTCAGATAAAGACTCCAGAATTAGATCAAATGGCGGTAAGTGGTACGATTCTGAATAGGCATTATTGTCCTGCCCCAATATGTGCCCCTTCAAGAGCTTCATTGATCACGGGTTTGCATCAAGGTCATTCAAATGTTCGTAATATGCAATTTGATAAAGCAATTGAGGATAATTGGAATTTCGCAAATACCCTAAAAAAAGCTGGCTATTTCACAATCCACTTAGGCAAATATGGTCTACAGGGTTGGGGGCATTCACCGGACAAGTGGGCCGGATATCCTACAAAGAGAGGTTTTGATTATTTCTATGGTTCTGTAAGACATGTTGATGGTCATCAGCACTATCCAGCAAACTTTTGGGAAATTGGTGATAATAAATCTCATCAAGGAAAGAAAGAAGTATGGGAAAATAATAGGGAAGTTTCCTCGGGTCTGGATAAATGCTACACCACGGATTTATGGACCGCTAAGGCCAAGCAATTGATTATAGATCGAACCAAAAAAAATCCTAAAACGCCATTCTTTATGTACTTGGCCTATGACACACCCCATGCTGCGCTGCAACTCCCTACAACTCCTTACCCTGATGGTAAAGGAATCAAAGGTGGGTTGGAATGGTTGGGAGCGCCTGGCAAAATGATCAATACTGCTAAGGGAACAATTGATAGTTATCGTGATCCCATCTATACCAACAAAGGTTTAACGGAAGTGGCTGAAAGATTTGCTACATCAATCACAAGAATCGATCACTGTGTTGGTGATATTTTACAAACGCTCAAAGATCTAAAAATTGATAAAAAGACTGTTGTCATCTTCTCCTCTGATAATGGCCCTCATAGAGAGGCTTATATCAAAGGAGAAAGGTGGAACCCGTCTGTTTTTGAGTCAGCTGGAAAATTTAAAGGGTCAAAAGGTTCTTCATATGAAGGAGGCTTAAGAGTGCCTACCTTTGCTTGGGGGCCTTCAATAATAAAGGCAGGTCAAAAAACGAACTCAACCTCGCAATTTCATGATTGGATGGCCACTTTTTGTGATTATGCCGGTCTGGGTATACCGGCCAGAATTGATGGTGTTTCTTTGCTGCCTACTTTAAGTGGGATAGGCAAACAAAGAAAAAGCACGATCTATTTTGAATTTAATAATCAACAAGGATTATATCTCGATGGGTATAAAGGGATACGTATGAAAGCGACAAGTCACGAGGTTGATTTTGAAATCTTTAACACTCTAGAGGATGGGCCAGAGTCAAAAAATCTCGCAGGAGATAGCGAAATTTTTAATAGGCTGCAAAAAAGAATGAAAGACGAGGTCCTCAGAATAAGAATGCCAAATAGACATGCCAAAAAAACCTATGACGATGAGTTGGTGCCAGGAATCGATATCGATAAAAACAAATTAAAAAATGGAGTAGGTACTAATCTTTACAAAGGAACATGGGAATGGGTTCCAGAATTTTCTCAATTAAGTGCTAACAACAGTCTGTTGGGAAAAGATCTCTCTATAACGAATATTCCTATCAAGAAAAACAATGGTGTATTGTTTTCAGGGCATCTTTTAGTTCCACATTCAGGAGCATGGACTTTTCATTGCAAATCAACCGGTCAGTTTATTTTCAAAATTCACAAAAAACTCGTTCTTGATGCAGACTATAAATACAGTGGGGAAGAAATCAGCCGCACATTGAATTTAAGTAAGGGTATTCACCCTTATCGCATGTACTATAAAGACTCATCACCTAAACCCAATATTAGTCTGCAATGGGAATCAGAAAAAGTTGCTAAGAATGTGATCCCTGCCAATGCCCTGTTTGTTGAAAAACCTTAGTCCTAATGTCGAAAGTCCCATGAAAAAAATCCTTTCACTTATCAAACATTTTTTATTTTTATCGATCTTTGTTCATTCTTCTTTTGCTAATAAGACGAATGTTATTGTGATCATGGCTGATGATATGGGGTGGGAGTGTGTAAGCGCTTATCGAGATTTAATCACCCAATATAATTATCCCAAATCTGGTTCAAATATTAAGGATCATTACTCTACTCCACATATTGATAAACTGGCAGCCAACGGTATGCGCTTTGACCATGGATTTTCTCAACCAATCTGCACCCCTTCAAGAGTTCAAATCATGACGGGAATTTATAACCAAAGAAATTATGTTAGATTTGGCTTGCTCGACCCAAAGGCCAAGACCTTCGGTCATATAATGAAAAGTGCCGGATATAAAACCTGTGTCGTGGGCAAATGGCAGCTTGAGGGGGGAGCTGGAAGCCCAAATCATTTTGGTTTTGACGAACACTGTCTATGGCAACTAACTAGAAGACCAGCAAGATATCCAAACCCAGGATTAGAGGTAAATGGTAAAGAAATTGATTACCCTGGTAAATATGGTCCAGATATCGTCAGTGATTACCTTTGTGATTTTATAGAACGGAACAAGAACAGACCCTTCTTTGGTTATTATCCTATGATGCTTCCTCACTGGCCATTTGAACCAACTCCTGATTCTAAGGATTGGGATTCAACATCTAAAGGAGCAGAAAGTGGTAAACTCGCACAAAAAAACCCTAAGTATTTTCGTGAAATGGTTTCTTACGTGGACAAGATCGTAGGCAAAATTGTAGCAAAACTAGAAGAACAAAAGCTGTCTGAAAAAACGATGATCATCTTTACAGGTGACAATGGAACAGCGGTTAGTGTAACCAGCGTAATGAATGGGCGGACCATAAAGGGGGGTAAGGGCAGTACGTTAGACACCGGAAATCATGTTCCTTTTATCGTTAGTTGGCCTGGAACCATTAAATCCGGAGTCTCCTCAAAGGCTATTGTTAATTTTAGTGATATTTTTCCGACCATCGCGGAAGTAGCCAACACAACTATAGACCATCAAATTGATGGCATTAGTTTTCTATCTCATCTCAAAGGAGGCAAAGCAAAAAGGCAGTTCAGTTATTGCTGGTACGCTCGTAATGGAGGACCAAATGGAAAAGAGTTTGCTCATACTGGTAAATGGAAACTCTATAGCAACGGCAAATTTTATAATGTCTATAAGGACGTCACCGAAAAGAATCCCATAAAGATTGATAACCTGAATGATAAAGTGCGAAGCATTCGCTTGAAGTTACAAAAGGAGCTAGATCGAATGAAAGGCACAAGAACGATTTTCGATTTATCAAAATATCCAAAAGCGGATATTAACTAACTAAAAAATGCGTTTCAAAGTATATATCATCTTCATTTTTTTCTTTTCTTCTCTACAAATTCTAAAAGCAGAAAAAAAATCTTTCTCTAACCCCGATCGTAGTCGCGTAAAGCCTGACATGCATGAAGGCATTATCAGAGAAGCTCACGTGATTTATACCTACGTCGACGAAAAAAAACGCCGAAGATTAACCTTGGACATATACAGACCTGAAAAATCTTCCTCACCAAACCCAGCAATTGTTATGTTTTTTGGAGGCGGTTGGCAAAATGGCCGGCCTGGTATCTTTGCGAGTTTAGCGCAAGGTATGGCTCAAAGAGGTTATGCCTGTATAGTTCCTGAGTACCGACTAAGCGGAGAGAAACCTTTCCCAGCAGCAGTCCATGATAGCAAAGCGGCGATTAGATGGACTCGTAGAAATGCCAAAAGATTTAACATTGATCCTCACAGAATCGCCAGCATGGGGGGGTCAGCGGGTGGACACTTAGCCGGTTTTTTGGCAGCTACAAATGGCATTAAACGTTTTGAGGGCAAAGGTGACAATCGAACTTATTCATCTGAAGTGCAGGCTGCTATAGTGATGTGCGGACCGATGAGTTTATTGTTACCTCATATTGTTGAACGTGTCGAAAAAGCAGCGGGTAAACCAGAGGGAGATGCTATTATAGATTTTATGGGAGGAGCCCTCCCGAGACAAAAAACTGGCATTTATATTGAAGCGTCCCCACTAACTCATGTTAATAAAAAAACACCCCCAATGTTATTTATTGATGGTGAGTTCGACAGGCCGAAAACACGATACAAGGAATTTTGGACAAAAATGGATAAATACAATATTCCACGTGAATTCGTTATGATGCCTAAAGCGCCTCACCCTTTCTGGGGCATGAAAGAATGGTTCGTGCCGACGTTAGATGCAGTCGATAATTTTCTGAAAAAACACTTTTTGATCAAAGATTAGCTTCGATATCAGAATATGTGAATTTCTATCTATTTGCTTTTTCCCAGCGAGCTAAGATATGAAATCAAATCGATAAATTCGTCCTCTCGCAGAGATGCGGTTAACCCCGAGGGCATCATTGAAACAGGGCTAGTTTCACGTTTCGCAATCGATTCCTTGGGCAAGCGAAAAATCGTCCCCACAGCGTTACGAATCACGACGACGTTTTGGTTTTCATTGGCAAGGCTACCCGCAAAAACATCCCCCTTCTTGGTTGTAATCATGGCCATGCGATAACCTTCTTTGATCTTCTTGCTCGGATTTAGAAGTGACTCGATTAAGTAATCTGCGGGAGCACTTGCACCGATACTACTCAAATCAGGGCCAAGCACTCCACCTGTCCCATTGATTGCATGACAAGAGAAGCAAGCTAGGGCTGCTCTTGAGTAGATAGCTTTTCCATGTTCAACGTTTCCAGTGGGAATCTTTTCGAGAATATGTGCCATTTTCTCTTCGCTAAGTTGCTGAGCTTGTGGCCTCAGTTTGCCGGCCTTGATAATGGCACTGGTAAGAGAAGAACCGCTAAGTCCTGAAGTTTCAACAAGCCGAAGTGCCTCAATCGCAGTGGTCTCGGGCATCTCCACAGTGGTCAAAACATTGGCGAGCTCTTCGGCCGCACCTTTGGTTATTAATACAGCTTCGATGAAATGCTCGAAGCTGCCAAGCTTTAAAAGTCCTGCAGCAAGCGGAGCAGCACGTTTGGAATCAATTCGCACCAGAGCAGCGACCGATGCAGCGCGAATTGAAATTGTTGTATCTATCTTCGCGAGAAAGTCAGCGCGACCCAGGTCTGCGAGACCCTCAGCTGCGGATAGAGCAGCAGGAGCCGGCTCAAGCTGAGGGCGGCTCAAGTAGTTTTCTAAATGCTGTGCAAGTCCATCCTCTTTCCAGAGACCAATCAGCCGAAATCCTGCTTTCTTAGAATCCATTCTCTTGGATTGAGCAAGCTTTTTACAAATAGAGCTTCGTTTTGTTGATTGCGGAAGAATCAGAGCCCGGTCCTGAGCTGCCTCCAGTAATGCGAGACCAGCTACCTCCAGAAGTTCATCATCCCCACTCTCAATGACGCCAAACAAAGACATTAGATCTTCAACACCTCCAATTTTTCCAACAAGTCGGACTATCCCAGGATCGATATTGCTGGGGTTAGCCTTCATCATCGCGACAAGTGGTTGTAAGGCTTGTGGTTTTTCGACTGCCTTCAGCGCGAAGGTAATTTGATTGGCATCTAGTTTACTGAAAGTACCATTTTCAAACGCCGGCAGCCAATAGGGTTCTAAAATTCGGCAGGTACGCCATAGCGCGAAGTCTAGAAAATTATCCATAGGATGATCAAGAGCCTGCAGAGCAATCATCGCTGCATCTGCAGAATGATATTGCCCTAGGGCAGTGATGGCTTCGCGCCGAACTTGCGGATGGGAGTCGTTGACAGCCCTAATCAAGCCCTCAACCGGCCCCGTTTCATGATAGAGAATTCTGACTGCTGCGGCTCGGGCCCTATAGTCAGGCGAGCTCTTCATTATTTGTAATGCCAATTCTCGGGTAATCGGTGCAGAGATTGTTTGCATGGCCCAAAGCCCCTCAACGCGATGGTGTTCATAGTTAGGATCATTTTTATCAAGATCTTGTATCCAAGAACTAATCTTTTGAGTAACGTCGAGTTTGGTAACCAAAGCCTTCAGAGACTGTTTTGCATTGATCCTCACCCAGTCTTCAGGCGCTTTCAGCATCTCAAGGAGAGCTTCGACATTCGATTTTTGATAGTCTTTTGGCTTTAAAAGTGGGCGCCCCTTGGCGGTAATGCGCCAGATACGTCCATGAACTTGGTCACGTCTTTTGTCCCTAAAATCGACCTCTCCATGTTGAATGATCGGACTGTACCAGTCAGCAATGTAAACAGCACCATCAGGGCCCATTACGATGTCAATTGGTCTAAAAGATACGTGTGAGGATTGGAGAATATCATCGCGTAGAGTGGAATTGTATCCACTCCCTTCTTGGACGAGTGAGTAGCGATCGATGTTATTGGCTCGAAAATCATTGGCGAGAATATTACCCTGCCATTTCTTAGGAAAATGGTCGCCACTAATAATAGCGATCCCGCACAATTTTGGCCTTCGAGGATTAAGACCTGAGAGCGTGCGATTCTCGTGTGGGGATCCTTTAAAAACCGCCTCCGGAAAAGAATAATTGATGCCTTCACCACCAGCTCCATCAGTTTGAAACGTCTGGCCCCATCGATCAAATACCACGCCCCAAGGATTAATCAGACCACGGCTATAAATTTCGAGTCGACGTGTGTTTGTATTAAAAGACCAAAGTCCACCGCCATTGAGTCGACGCGGACCGTATAGTGTTTCGACATGAGTACCGATATAATAGCCCTGCAACATATAAAGCAAACCGCCCGGTCCCCAACTAAGGCGATGCAAGGTATGATGTGTGTCCTCGGTACCAAAACCAGAAAGAAGCACTTCAGATTTATCGGCTACTCCATCTCCATCATTATCTGTTAAATGTACGAGTTTCTCAGCGTGGGCAACATAAGCTCCACCTAAATTGTCAGGAAGAACACCGCCAGGAATTATTAAATTGTCATGGTAGACCAGTGACTTATCGGCACTGCCATCTTTGTCCGTATCTTCGAGAATGATGATTTTATCACTGGGGTCCTGATTAACATTCAGCTGTGGATAGGTTTCACTGCAGGCAACCCAGAGTCGCCCTTTTGCATCAAACTGGATTTGAATTGGTTTAGCTAACAGTGGATCGGCCGCCCAGAGATTAACTTCAAATCCATCAGCAAGCCTAAAAGAAGCCTGCTCAATCGCAGTGTCAGACGATGGAATGTCCTTGAGGCCACGCTGTGCCAAAACCTTTTCGGCAGAAAAGAAAACTTCTGCAAAAAATATAATTGAGAGGAAAAAGGTAAGGCGGCTCATTGAGTCTCTGATGTAATTGTTTTCAATATCTCTACGATACGACTTTCTTTTTTCAAAATGAAGGGTTCGAATTGGGCTGGTTCGGTTTGAGCTATCTTTTGCTCATTCTTACGCTCACCGTAAACAAAAGCATCATTGCGCGGACGCCAGCGATGAAAATAGAGTAGGTTTTTCTTAATAATCGTGAGTCGAAGTTCTTCTAATTTGGATGAAGTCAGCTTGATCCGCGCAGAAGGAAGATTAAGTTGATCGGTAATTTCTTCAGCGATAAGTCTGTAACCATTACCATTTGGATGAAGTCCGTTGGTGGTAAATTCGGTATTCGACAATGGCCCTAGTAGATCCACGAATGGATATCTCAATTTAGAGGCAACCGTACTGATTACTTTAGAATAGGCCATCAGGGAAGTATTCCGCTCTTTAAGGTAGGAAGGATCAGGAAGAAATTTGGGGCTTACGGGTAATGGCGAGATAAAGACAAAACGCACCTTTCCGCCGTCGCTGAGCGCTTGAATAAGATCCTGAAGGCCATCCTTGAAATTGTCGACTCCTCCTAAACCTGCGAAAGATTCGTTTGCTCCATAGGCCAGAAAAATGACCGACGGCTTTAGTAGTCGGACATGTTCAACCATTTTCTGAAAGCCCTCCTCCACATCACCGAACACAGCCCGCCGTCTTCCTCCAGTTCGTGAATGTCCGAATACTGTGTCGCCATCCCAGCCTACATTACGGAAGGTAATATCTCGATCAGGGAAAGATAAGGCAATGGCCGTCTCAATATAACCGTACTCGAGAGCTCTCTCAAAAAATGAGTTTCCTAGAAAGAGAACGCGATCGCCATTAAGTAACTCAAATGAGTTCTCTTTTGGTTCATCAGCAGAAGAGAAATAGGAAAACAATACGAGCCATAAAAAGATCAGAAGTGAGCGGCACATATTGCCATAATAAGTTTCAAGGGCAACGAGTCAAGCAAAGCAAACTCGCGAAATTAGTAGTAAAAATTCAGTGGATTAACCCTTTCCTAAAATCGCTATGCTCCTATCGCTGATAAGCGGATAGAATCAAGCCTTAACCTTGATTTCGATAAATGTCGCTTCAGTGCCTCTTTTTCGTCCTGAGCGCTTTTAATTTCGACTTCTCTAATGGGGTGACCCAGACGCTTTAATCGTTCCAACCGGTCAATGCTTTCATCAAGAGACTTTTCCATTTTCTTTAGAGCCGAACGCCGCAATTTTGATGCTTCTTTCTCGGTAATTTTTTCAGCTGCATCTACCATCACAGGAACCATTCTTTTCAAAATTTCGATTTTAGCCTTAAGCCACTTTCTATTGCCTTCCTTGATCCTCGAATCATCAAATTTATCACCTAAGCTATCCCCTGAATGATTAATAACCGTCTTCAAGGGTGTTGGTGCCAAAAATCGATCAGCTCCTAAGGAATCGGGGCAAACTGTCTCTAGTAGAAATACGCACTCGGCCACTAAACCTGCTTCAGCCGCTGTACCTGGAATCTGACCGAATGAACTCGATCCCTGTTCACCATTCAGCATCAGGTCGAGACAAGTGGAAACCAGTGGATGGTCCCAAGTAATAAAGCTCATTTGTTCGTTAGACATCGCAGTCTTTCGGTCAAAGGTAATAGACATACCAATTTCCCTCATGCCTGGAAAAGCGTCTCCAGCAAAAACCGTATCCGGTTTAATATAATAGCAATGGTCACCTAATTCCTCGACAGCTATTCCAAATTGATCAAACAGATCAATCATTATTCCCTCCAACTGGGTATCATCGTCAATGTCTTCGATAGCCGAGACAATAATTTTTGAAAGTTTAGGATTAAATGAACTGATTTCTAAAAGACGGTCCCTACCCTTTTCCAGCTGCTCATCAAGCTCTATTTTCGCTTCCTTTGTT
>MDTB01231953.1_pt1 | contig 13001 bp, 14 predicted proteins | sample 811161 | NCBI WGS metagenome assembly MDTB01 (sample SAMN05326650, study PRJNA326480) | marine metagenome | isolation source: seawater | place: Mediterranean Sea | collected 2009 | reverse complement strand
TCGAACTCGCGACCCCAACCTTGGCAAGGTTGTGCTCTACCAACTGAGCTATTCCCGCGCACCATATTGCAATATCGTTCTATTGGATTTTCTACTTTCGTCACACCTTGCCAATGCTTGGCAATCACTTCGTGACGACCGTTTCTCGGCGAGTTAAGTGTGCTCTACCAACTGAGCTATTCCCGCATAGAAGAAGGGTTAGAAATTTGGAGCGGGAAACGAGACTCGAACTCGCGACCCCAACCTTGGCAAGGTTGTGCTCTACCAACTGAGCTATTCCCGCGCACCATACTTCTTAAACTTTTACGATTTAGGTGTCCCGTAAAAGTGGAGCGCATTTTACAAAAACTGTGCTAATGCGCAACACCTAATTTAGATTATTTATTAAAATTCCGTTCAATTGTCTAAATACTAAACACATTTTCGCGGTAAAATTTCATTTCTTCTATAGATTCGCGAATATCATCTAATGCCAGATGAACGCCTTTTTTGTTGAAGCCCTCCAGGATCTCAGGTTTCCAGCGTCGAGCCAGCTCTTTAACCGTGCTTACATCAATACTGCGATAGTGGAAGTAACTTTCTAATTCAGGCATATACTTCACCAAGAACCGACGGTCCTGACCGATGGTATTTCCGCACAAGGGGGATTTACCAGCATCGACATACTGACTTATAAAGTCGATGGTTTTTTGAGCAGCTTCAGCTTCGGTCACGTTGCTCTGTTGACAGCGTGCAGTCAGCCCGCTCTCGCCGTGCACCCGGGTACACCACTCATCCATAGAGTCCAACAAACTGTCTGGCTGATGGACTGCAATAACAGGGCCTTCGGCTAGCACGTTGAGCTGCGCATCGGTCACTATCGTGGCAATTTCAAGAACTTTGCATGTTTCAGGGTCTAAACCGGTCATTTCCATGTCAATCCAGACCAGATTTAAATCATGCTTACTCATTTTGACAGATCCTTTTAATAGGCGTGGCACCTTAGCCACACACACGTTATTATTGCATCAGTATACGCTAACTTATCATGGAATCGTGGCGAAAAAACCTAAACTCACTCATCGACAAAAACGTCGGGTAGCGGCAAATCGTAAGCGCCGCATCCAGGACACCCATCAACCTGAAACAGACAGCAATACCGACAACCTTCAGGTTGGTAAGGTAGTGGGTCGCTTTGGTAAACATGCCGATGTTGAAGACACTTGCGGCACCGTCTCGCGTTGTCATATTCGCCGTACTATAGACTCGGTAGTGTGTGGCGACAATGTGTTATTTCAGGCGGGCGATGACACCGGCGAAGGCGTGAGCGGTGTTATCGAAATTGTGCAGGACCGACATTCGGTATTAACCCGTCCCGATTTTTATGATGGTGTAAAACCTATTGCCGCTAATATTGATCAGATTATAATTGTTAGTGCTGTGGTCCCCAGTTTGTCTTTAAACATTATCGACCGGTATCTGATTGCTTGTGAAGACATCAATATTACGCCGGTTATCGTGCTTAACAAAGTTGAGTTACTGGATGAGGCCGAACGCAATTTGGTCAGGCAACAGCTGGCCATATACGAAGAGCTTGGCTATCAGGTCTACTATGCCAGCTGTAAAACCCAGGAAGGTATTGAAGATATAACAGCGTTGTTAAACGATAAAATCAGTATTTTTGTAGGCCAGTCTGGGGTAGGTAAATCAAGTTTAATCAATCAAATTTTACCCGAAGCGGCTGAGACAGTTGGCGCAGTCTCTGACAACTCTGGTCTGGGTCAGCACACCACAACCGCGGCTAAACTATTGCACTTGCCTAGTGGCGGCGAGCTTATTGATTCGCCCGGAGTGCGTGAATTCGGCTTGTGGCATATTCCTGTAGAACAGGTGACCCGAGGTTTTATCGAGTTTCGGGCGTTTTTAGGCGGTTGCAAATTCAGAGACTGTAAACACCTTAATGATCCGGGCTGCATTATTCGTCAGGCTGTCGATGAGGGTAAAATTAGCGCCGTACGTTTTGCCAGTTATCATAAAATACTGGCCTCAATGCAAGAAGGCAGACCTAGCCATCTGAGTTAGTTATGCATAATGTTAGTGCGTGATGACCAGGCCTTATGATATTTGGTGTTTTCTCATAACCGTAAAATCCTTTTATAAGCGTTAAGATAAGGTACAATTGCGCGGTCTGATTAAAGGAGAATTACTGTGTTGGATTGGTTTAAAATTAACCTGCAATATGTATTGCCCAAACACCTGCTGTCCCGGCTTGTAGGAAAATTAGCAGCGGCTCAGGCCGGCTGGCTGACCACCGCGCTAATCAAGTTATTTATTAAGCACTATAACGTCAATATGAGTGAGGCGTTGTATTCAGATCCCAAACACTATAAAAGTTTCAACGAATTTTTTACCCGCCCTTTAAAAGAAGAAGCACGCCCCATAGAAGGCAATCCTGACACTTTGGTACATACGGTTGATGGCGCGGTAAGTCAGTTCGGCAAAATTCGTCACGACAGTATTTTTCAGGCTAAAGGCCATGATTATAGCCTGACGACTCTATTGGGCGGTAATCCGGCGCTGTCCAATACCTTTAAAGATGGCCAGTTTGCTACGGTTTATCTGGCGCCACGTGATTATCACCGTATCCATATGCCCATAGACGGTACACTGACTGATATGGTCTATGTACCGGGTGAATTGTTTTCAGTAAATCCGCTTACAGCACAAAATATTCCTGGCCTTTTTGCCCGAAACGAACGGGTTGTGGCTTTTTTTGATACCCCGGTAGGCAAGATGGCAATGGTGTTGGTAGGTGCAACCATTGTGGCCAGTATTGAAACCGTGTGGGCAGGCACAGTATCGCCACCGGCGGGCAAAAATGTTCAGCACTGGACTTATCAAAAAGACTCAGAAGCCAGCGTCAGTTTAAAACGAGGCGAAGAAATGGGTCGCTTCAAACTGGGTTCAACCGTTGTGATTTGTTTTGAGAAAGATGCGGTTAACTTTACAGACCTTGCCCCGCGTCAGGTTGTTCGGTTGGGCGAAGAATTTGCCCGTGCTGCACAGGTATCAGATCAGGTTTGATGGACCCGGTCAAACGTAGCCTGCTGACGCTTCATGTCACTGTGGTGCTACTTGGCGGTACCGCCCTCTTTTCGCAAATTATCCCGCTGTCGGCTCAGGACATTACCCTGGGTCGTTCGGTGTTTGCCTGTATTGCGTTATTTGCTTTTATGGCGCTCTCTAAAACCTCGTTTTTACTCGCCACCAAGAAGGACTATATTGTTGCTCTGGTGCTGGGTTTGCTAATGGCAGCGCACTGGGTAACCTACTTTGCGGCAATGCAATATGCCGGGGTGTCTGTGGGTATGATAGCTCTGTTTACCTTTCCGGTGATCACTGTGCTTATTGAACCGTTATTTGAACGCACCCGGCTGGTATGGCAAGACTTCTTTAGTGCAATTATTGTTTTTGCCGGGATTGCATTAATTGTACCTGAGGGCTCGCTAAACAACGACATCACCCTGGGCGTGATGGTAGGGGTGGTTTCAGCGGTGCTTTATGCTATCCGAAATCTTGGACACCGACACTTTTTTTCTCAATACTCGGGGGCCAAAGCGATGGCCTGGCAAATTCTGGTGGTTTGTCTTTGCATGTTGCCAATGCTTAACTCTTCGTTGTTACAAGCCAGCGACAACAGCTGGTGGTTGCTGCTGGTTTTGGGTACGGTGTTCACTGCCCTGCCCCATGCTTTAATCGCTGCCACTTTAGCGCATTTGAAAGCCAAGACCTTTTCATTGATTGCCTGTATGCAGCCCTGTTATGGCGTATTACTGGCTATATTACTGTTGGGTGAATCGCCGTCGTGGCAAACATATGTGGGCGGCGTTTTGATCACTTTGGCTTCAGTGTATGAAACGGTAAAAACACATCGCCAGCAAAAGGCCCTTTAAATATGTGGATTTTAGCTCATCGTGGGGCAAGTAAGGCGGCACCAGAAAATACGCTTAAAGCCTTTAAACTGGCTTTTGAACAACACGCTCACGGAATTGAGTTTGACACCTACGAACTCGATTCTGAAATAATTGTTTTTCATGATAAGACACTTCGCCGAACCACTAATGGCAAGGGGCGTCTGTTAGACAAATCGCTTAGCTATTTACGGGGCCTGAATGCTGGAGATAATCAACAAATTCCTTTGCTTTGTGAAGTGTTAACACTTGCCCCTGCCAGTGCACTTTGCAACATTGAAATAAAGCACTTGCAGGCCACAAATACCTGGCTACAAAAGCTGGAATCTGTCTGGCCGGCTGTTAATCAACCTAATAACAACCTTCTTATTTCATCGTTTCATCATCATTGGCTGGCCCAGATAGCCCAGCAAAAGCCTAATCTGCGAATAGGTGTACTTACTGCAAGTATGCCTCAGGAGGGCATTACGAAAGCAGTTAAGATGCAGGCTTATTCAATTCATTTTGCGCTAGAAAACATAGATGAGCGTTACGTTGTGCAGGCCAAAGAAGCAGGTTTAAAAGTTTTGGTTTATACGGTGGATACCCCTGCAGATATGCTTAAACTACAGAAGATGGGTGTAGACGGTATCTTTACTAATGTACCAGATGTAGCAAAATCAACGCTTAATGCCCTGCCTACAGCAACCACATCATAATTAGCGGCTGGTTTGCACTGCTTTATTCAACGGGCTGGCTGTTACCGCCCTTTTTACACGCCGGGCACCTTTACACAACCGAATATTAATATAGTGCGCCACCACAATTAACAATGCGCCAGTTGCAATAGTGAATGGCTCGTATTGTTCACCAAAAATATCTTTATGCCAATAAATAGCGCCGCCTACCGCCAGCATGGCTACCGGATAATATCGACTGTGATAACGCAGAGCGCCGCTTATCAGAGCAACCGCACCAATTAACATCGATATACTTAAAATCGTACGCTCAAACCAGGTTTGGGCAAAAAAGGTACTGGAAATCAGCGGTAGCAGAGGTATCACTATAGGCAAAGATAGACAATGAAACGCGCACAAGCTGGAAATCCAGATTCCTACCCGGTCGAGTTTTGTTGGATTGTCTGTCGTTAGTGACATAGCTACTCGGTACTCTTCGTTGACTCAATGACGTTATAATATAACATTAAGGCTCAATTGCAAAATACCAAGCATAAATTTAATGTTTTATTGCAAATCTACGGTTGCATAGTTTTTTGAGTCTGAGCCGGCTCTGTGGGCAAAGACGGCTTTATAGCATGTGATATGGGAATCAGCTGAATTTGCTGAGAGCCCAGGGTCTCAAATTGTTGTTTTAAAAAAGCCAGTGTCTGAGGGTGCGGATGAACAATACCGATAGCCAATGACTGTTGGTGCGCCAAGGCTATCAGTCGTGAAAATTGTTGCTGCATAGACTCAGGGCTTAACCGGTGATCAATAAATACATGGCGTCGGGCCACAGGAAGACCCAATTGGCGGGCGGTCGACTCTGCCACCGACTCTGAAGTTGTGCGGCTGTCGACAAAAAACAGGCCCCGGGTTTTAATGGTTTTCATCACCTCATGCATGGCCCAGTTTTTTTCGGTCAGCCAACTGCCCATATGGTTATTCACCCCAATGGCCATTGGCACGCTATTGAGGGCTCTGTGGGTTACTTCACCTATTTGTTCAGCAGACATATCTGCGGTCAGTGCTATCGGCCCCAGATTTGCCTGGGTATACGCCGCCATAGGCAGATGCAGCATTATTTCGCGTCCCTGCTGATTTGCCCGTTGGGCTAATTCGTGGGCAAGTGGCGCATCGGGTAATATTGAAAACGCAATCTGGAGCGGTAACGACAGCGCGAGGCGATCGGTTAGCCGGTAGCCAATATCATCCATAATCAGGGCGATGTGAGCGGGTACCGATGAACCTGTTTCGTTATCGGCTGACTGGGTCGCAGAAGTATTAGCCGCCTTAAGCTCACTATTAAAAAATAGTAAAAACAGCAAGGTAGCCGGCGCTATCCATGGTTTTGATAAATAGCGCCTGAAACGATTTGTCACATTATTATTCTTATATTACTGACCCAGGTCAGGTGCATTTTGGTGTCATTGCATTGTCGGCTTTTTATTTTCAAGCTTTGCCAATTCATAAGTTAAGCCAGGAAGTAGGGTTCAACGCCTTGCCTTTGTGACGTATTTCAAAATAAAGATTGGGGTAGCTTTGCCCCCCACTTTGACCCACCAGTGCAATTGACTCGCCGTTCGCAACATTATCGCCAGCTTGCTTTAGCAGCGCCTGATTATGCCCGTAAACGCTCATAAAGCCTTTGCCGTGATCAACAATGGAAACCAGTCCGAATCCTTTGAGCCAATCAGCGTAAAGTACTCTGCCATGAGATATCGTTTTTACAGCGCTACCCTCTGAAGCTTCTATAACAATGCCTTTCCAGCGCACCTGGCCCTGCCGGCGAGTACCAAATAATCGCCGAACTTTGCCTTTCGCTGGTACGCTAAGCTTACCTTTGTTTGCTTGTAATCCCGCCAAGGTGGTTTTTGCTCGCTCGGCAGCACGGCGCGCTTCTTCAATGGCAGCGATAAGTGCCTGCTCATTGGCTTCCATATTTTTAACCCGCTCGGCATCGCTGGCAATCTTTTTGTTCAGCTTTGCAAGAGTTTGCGCGCGATCCTGTTGTCGGGCCTGCAGTGCAGCCTGTTGCGCTTTTTGCTGTTGGACCAGCTGCTGTAGCTGTTCGGCTTTATTCTGTAAACTGGCTGTTACTTCTTGCAGTCTGGCTACATTTTGTTTGAAACGCGTAATTTCTTGTTGACGTGCTTTGCTCACATACTTGTAATAGGTCAGTACCCGCTCAAACGACTTTGCGTCTTCCTGAAAAAAAATCATTTTGGCATAATCGTAATGCCCAGCCATAAAGGCACTTCGAAGTTGACTGGCCAGCATGTCTTGTTGATCAACAATAGCCTGTTTAAGCGAACGCTGTTCTTGTTCAAGCTGCTGTTGTTGCTGCCGATTTTCAGCCAGTTTCTGATGCGTTTGATTTAATAAGCTCGCGGCACGGCCAATTTCAATTTCAGACTCAGATAAAAATTCTTGCAACTCTTCAGCATTAGCCTGATTTGCTTTTAATGTTTGCTGACGAGACTTTAGTTGCTGGCGTAAATCTTCAAGTTGAGCTTGTTGTGTTTCCTGACCTAACGCCTGCGAGGCAAAAAGAACCCCGGCGCCAAGCAATAAAAACCAGCCGCCTACGGCCGCCCAACCAAGCTTTGATATCATCAAATTGCACTGCAGTAAAAAGAAAATAAGAGGGCTATTTCAGCAGGTTTTACGGTTCCCGGCAAGCCAGCAACCTATTGCGGTCTATTCTTATTTTGATACCAAACACAAAGAACACCAGGGTGAACTGCAAAGCAATAACCGCCTGCCGCCAAGTTAAATGGCGTTAAAACGGGTTTGCACACGGGTCCCACTGGTTTCTTAGCTGTTTTTCTATATACTTTGCACTCTTTTTTATGGTCTGTAAGGTTTGAAGTAATGGATCAGCTGATCGAATTTGCAAGTAATAATATTATTTTGGCGGGCCTGTGGGTAGCGCTGGTGGTTATGTTGGTTTATAGCTTTGTTACCGGTTTTACTTCTTCAGTAAAAGAAGTCGGTACTCACGAGCTTACACAACTGGTCAATAAACAGGATGCGGTTATTTTAGACGCCCGCTCTCCTAAGGAGTTTAAAGCTGGTCATATTCTGGGTGCGCGACAGATAAAACCTGAAGAGCTTAAAAAGCGTGACTTCAAAAAGCTTGAAAACCAGAAGGGTAAACCCATTATCGTAGTGTGTGCAATGGGAAATACCGCTCGTCCGGTTGCCTCGGCTATGGCCAAAGAAGGCTTTAGCGATGTTAAAATACTGAAAGGCGGAATGAATTCCTGGCAGAGTGCGAATCTGCCTGTCGCGAAATAAGGGCTACTATGAGCAAAGTTGAAGTTTACAGTAAAGGGTACTGCCCGTTTTGTCACCGTGCTAAAGCACTGTTGAACCAAAAAGGGGTAGAGTTTATTGAGTATGAGATTGATGTACGCCCTGAATTACGTGACGAAATGATTACCCGAGCTAACGGGGGCTACACCGTTCCACAAATTTTTATCAACGATCAGCACATTGGCGGTTGTGATGAAATGCTTGGTCTGGAAGCCCGGAACAAGTTGGATCCTCTGCTGGCAGTGTAACGCTAAGCTGGTATTAATAACGATAACTAGGAAATAAACATGGCTGAAGAAAATCAAACAAACGGCGCAAACAATGCGCAACAGGGTACACAGTTTAATATTCAACGAATTTACACCAAAGATATTTCTTTTGAATCACCTAATGCCCCTGCCATTTTCACTAAAGATTGGAAGCCAGAAATAAAACTCGATCTGGATACAAAAACCGCTCAGCTTGAAGAGCATGTTTTTGAAGTGACTTTGTCAGTTACAGTAACCGCCTCAATGGGTGAAGAAACCGCGTTTTTATGTGAAGTACAACAAGCTGGTATCTTCGCACTTGGCGAAATGCCAGATCAAAACAAAGCGCATATGCTGGGTTCTTACTGCCCAAATGTGTTATTTCCTTATGCTCGTGAAACTATTTCTAATCTGGTCAATCGTGGTCCCTTCCCGCCACTGAATCTGGCACCGGTTAATTTTGATGCCATCTTCGCTGCGTACATGCAAAAGCGCGCTCAGCAAGAAGAAGGTCAGCAGCAAAACCTTGATTCGTAGTCGCGCATGACCTCATTGACTGACTCGACCACGGTACTGGGGGCAGGCTCCTACGGTACCGCTCTGGCATTTTGTCTGGCCAGAAACAATCAGCCTACCTGGTTGTGGGGCCGTGATGCTGAGCACATGAGCCAGCTTTCGCAACAACGCGAAAATGCCCGGTATTTACCGGGTTCACGCTTTCCTGAAGCATTAAAAATCAGTGCAGATCTGGCCCAGGTGGTCGCTCAAAGCCGTGATATTTTAATTGTGGTCCCCAGTCATGGTTTTAAAGCGATGCTCGAAGCACTACAACCCTTGTTGCAGCCTGAGCATCGAATTATCTGGGCCACCAAAGGATTAGAGCCAGGCAGTGGTCGCTTGTTGCGTGAGGTCGCCTTAGATGTATTGGGTGACAACTATCCGTTGGCGGTATTGTCAGGCCCTACCTTTGCCAAAGAAATGGTGGCTGGCTTACCCACTGCTATTTCTCTGTCTTCACATGACGAAGCGCTTATCGACAGTTTTGCCGCCAAGCTGCATTGCAGCAAAACATTTCGGGTGTATAAAAACCCTGATTTTATTGGCGTACAATTGGGCGGTGCGGTTAAAAATGTGATTGCGATTGGGGCTGGGCTTGCCGATGGTCTGGGATTTGGTGCTAATGCCCGCACCGCGCTCATTACCCGTGGATTAGCCGAGCTTACCCGGTTAGGCGTGCGCTTAGGTGCTCAGCCTGAAACCTTTATGGGTATGGCCGGACTTGGCGATTTAGTGCTGACCTGTACTGATAATCAATCTCGTAACCGGCGGTTTGGCCTGGCCTTAGGTGCAGGTAAAAACGTTGATGAAGCTATGGCTGAGATTGGTCAGGTGGTCGAAGGCTTTCGCAATACTGAAGAAGTTCATACGCTGGCGGCACGAGTTGGTGTAGAAATGCCCATCTGCGAGCAAATTTATGCTGTGCTCTATGAAGGCAAAATGCCTAAAGAAGCTGCTTTAGCGCTACTTAGCCGGTCGTTAAAAACCGAAAGTTAAGTTGCCCTGCTACATAGTAAAATTGCATGCGACAAACCCGTTCAAGGGTTTGCCGCTACTTTTATTGCATTAATGTCTAACCCTGTTTATTTTATTCTCCTGATGCGCCTTCCAGCCACACCACATAGTAAACAACATCAACAGACTGTTAACTGGCAGGCTTGCCGGCGATAGCGCCCACTCACCATATTTGACCAGGTGACAAATTAACAGCAGCAAGCAACTCCCCGCGCAAATAAGCAGCCAACCGAACTTATCCATTTTGGCCCAAAGCGTACTGACACTGCATCCCAGTATGAGTACCCCCCAAAACGCGGCATAAGACGATACATTAAAATATAGGGAAACGGCAGCGGTTATAGCCAGTGCGCTTATGCTTCCCCACACTAAGCCTTGCCAGAGCCTGTTTACTCGCGCTGGGCGGCCTTGTTTTTCTAACCAGATGTCCATTCCTGATACACATAAAGCGGTTAACATAATTCCTAATACAAAATACAAAAGCTTAACCGGCCAACCTGCAAAATCGCCAAAATGCAGTCGATACAGCGAGTAAATGAGCTTTTTACCCCAAACGCCATCTTCATAGCCTGCGGTACCTAAAAATTCACCGGCTGAGGTAAATCGGTAATTTTCAGAGTAGATGAGTTGTTCAGGCACCTGTGCGTAAATTTCAATAAATTGTTGGGGGGTGCCAACATCATGTACGGTTAAAAATATAGGCTTATGGCCGGTTTGCATCGTCTCAAAATACTGCAGTGCGGTGGCAATATCCGGCGGTTGAACACGATGACTAAGAGTGGGCTCGGGGGTGAAAACTTTATCAACCACCGCTTGTCTGTCACCCTGGGTATCCAGTTGCGCAACGGCAGTAAGTACAATACCGGCCAAACCAAAATAGGTGCCGGTAATACCAATCATGGCATGAAAAGGCGAAGCCCAGACGCCAAAACGATTATGTAAATCAATACGTCCCGGCTGACCGGAGCCCCCTCGCCGCCATTTAAATGCATCTTTAACAATACGCTTATGAGCAATAAAACCGCTGACGACTAAAGCGCAGATAATGGCGCCTAAGGCACTAACCAGCAATAACCCCCAGGTCGAGGGCAAATGCAGATAATAATGCAAATCGATGAGCATTTTTGACCAGGGAAAATGTTCAGTCTGTAGCAGGTCACCCTGCGCGTTAGCGAAGACCGCCTGATGATCGTTTTCAGCCACCAGACGTGGAATTCCCGAGCCCGGAAAAACCACATGATAATGCTCAGTAGCCTGCGGATAACGCTGTATAAACGTTTCTAAGGCACGACCGGCGGCAGTAGGAGTAACCGTGCTTAATTCAGGAACATCGGCTTGTTCCCATCGTTCAAATTCCTGATTAAATACCACCAGGGTGCCTGATATACACACCAGAAACAGCAAGGCGCCTAAAAAGACCCCCAGCCAGCGATGGGCGTTAAGCGCAGGTTGACGCGAAAATAAGGACATAAAATCTTACAACAATAATAGCGCGCCAAAAATCAGCGCCACAATAAAATGAAAGGCCAGTGTGCGTACCGGTTGCTTACTGGCTAAAAAGTGGTACGCCATAAATGCCCATACCACCGGCTGAGTTACGATGCACAAAGCAAGCTGACCACTGTAGGTTATAGGAAGCCAACGAGCTACCGTCAGACATATCGTTAAGCTAAAGATAAGCTCTGCGCCAAGCACCACACCCGCCACAACAACGTGTTTACCGATATTACTCAGACTTGTATTTAAAGGCCTGGGCTTGGGTATGTAATGCTGTAAAGGTTTGGTAGTGGCCTGATAAATAATACCAATCCAAACCAATAAAGCGGGCAGCAGCAATGAATAAACCATTGCGTATTGCCAGCCAGTACCGTAATAAAATAAACCCATTGACCCCGCCCAAAGCAGCAGCGCTAACCCACCAAGCCAACGTTTGCTTTGTCGCCAGCCAGCATACAACGAACCCACTCCAAGACCAGCACAAACTAACGCAGAATAAACAACCACAGTGTGCTCCTTATGGTTAGAACCGGTAAGTCAGCGATGCATTAATTTGTCGACGCACACCCGGAAAACAATCGCCCCGGGTCAGGCACGAGGTGAGGTAGGTTTTATCGGTTAAGTTACGCACATTAATCTGAGCAACCAGATTATCGCTAAGTACTTTTTCTATCATCAGGTCAGCCAGCGTATAGGAAGGGGTTTCATAACGAAGCTGTGCGTTTTGCGCTACGCTTTGTCCGACGTAACGCAGCCCGGCGCCAAAGCGCCACTGCGCCAGTATCTCCGGACGCCAGGTCACCCATAAAGATGCGTTTTCTTCAGGTTGCGCCGATAACGCATAGCCGTTGGGGTCACGGGTATCAGATACCGCGGCATTTAGCTCAGCAGTGAATTCGCCCAGCACCACATAACTTTCAAATTCAATTCCTTTGATTGAAGTTTCGCCTTGTTGTTGGGCGGCTTCTACCGGTAAAGAATTGGGGTTGGGCAAATTAGAGATTTCAATGTCATACGCTGACAGCGTCATAAATCCAGGAACATCCTGAAATGCATATTTAAGCCCGGCTTCGTATTGACGGCCTTCTTCAGGTTGCAGCTGCTCGCCGTCAAGCGTAAGACCTACCACGGTTTCAAACGACTCGGCGTAACTGACATACGGCGATAGTCCGTTTTCAAATCGATATAAAATACCGGCTGAATAAGACGTATTTGAGTCTTGCTGAGAGGTACTGCCGTTGTCGTTATCTACATTGTCGTAACGCATACCCAGGGTTAAACGCCAGTTATCTAAAGTCACCTGATCAGACAAATAGACACCCAGATCTTTTACTTCCTGAACCGGCCCGTTGACAAAATAGTTTGCCAATACTTCGGCATCGGGAGCCCCGGTATACTGCGGGTTAGCCAAATCAAGCACATAGCTGAAATCGCCCGAGTAAGCGCCGCCACCGGCGAAATACGCCGAATCGGTATCAGTTTCTACTTGCTGGTACTGTGCTCCTGCCAAAATATTATGTTGTAAAAGACCGGTGCTTACCGTTTTACTTAAACGTACATCTACAGCTTGTTGGGTGAAAGTATTATCGGCGCTATAGAAGGTGCGCGCGACAGTAGTGTCTGAGCTGGTGTCACCAGGCAGCTGGGTGTTATCTAGATAACGCGAATTACCAGCTCCGGTAAACACCGGCCAGGCTTGCTGATAATCGGCTTCACCG
>MDTB01200336.1_pt1 | contig 13002 bp, 9 predicted proteins | sample 811161 | NCBI WGS metagenome assembly MDTB01 (sample SAMN05326650, study PRJNA326480) | marine metagenome | isolation source: seawater | place: Mediterranean Sea | collected 2009 | reverse complement strand
CAAAACGGCATTTCCGCCGAGGGCGACCATGTTCGGCGCCAGGGCCAAGCGGGTGATTTTCCTCTTTCAGGCAGGGGCTCCCAGTCAGCTGGAGTTGTTCGACCATAAACCCAAGCTACGGGAATTGGCTGGTAAACCCATTCCACCCTCTGTGATCGCGGGACAGCGCTATGCCTTCATTCAGCCGGATGCGGCTGTGCTTGCTCCCCAGTTCGAATTTGCACGTCATGGTCAGTCAGGTGCCGAATTTTCAGATCGTTTGCCGCATCTGGCAAAAATCGCGGATGAGATTGCAATCGTGAAGTCATTGAACACCGATCAGTTCAACCATGCTCCGGCACAGATCATGGTCAACACAGGCGCGCCCATCCCCGGACGTCCTGCCTTGGGGTCATGGCTTAGTTACGGACTTGGAAGTGTTTCACAGAACCTACCGTCTTTCGTGGTTTTAAAGAGCGGTGGCAGTGTGAGTGGCGGTGCCGCGATGTGGAGTGCCGGTTTTCTGCCCGGGAGTCACGCCGGCGTTCTCTTTCGCTCTTCGGGTGATCCCATTCTGAACACGGCTCATCCCGAGGGTTTTGATCATCAGTCTCAGCGGGATTCTCTGGATTTGATCCAGACCCTCAATAAACGTCAATTGAGCCGAGTCGGGGATCCTGAAATTCAAACTAGGATCGATGCCTACGAAATGGCCTGGCGCATGCAGTCGGCGGCACCTGAATTGACGGATTTCAAATCCGAAAGTCAGGAGACCATGGAGCTGTATGGTGCTCAGCACGGTAAAGCGAGCTATGCGAACAATTGCCTGCTGGCAAGGCGCCTGATTGAGCGTGGGGTTCGCTTTGTTCAGGTATATCACTCAGGATGGGACCACCACTCTCAGGTGGCCAATGGCGTCACGGGGCAGACCAAGCAAACCGATCAGGCCAGTGCAGCCTTGATCATGGATCTGAAGAGGCGTGGTTTGCTTGAGGACACGCTCGTCATTTGGGGCGGTGAGTTCGGGCGCACGCCCATGGTGGAGGCGAGTGCGGCACTCAATCGAAGCCTGGGCAGAGACCACCACCCGCAAGCCTACACCATGTGGTTTGCAGGGGGTGGAATCCAACCTGGCGTCACTATGGGTGCCACGGACGAACTGGGGTTCAATGTGGTTGAAGATTCCGTTCATGTGCACGATATTCAGGCAACGATCCTGCATCTGCTGGGTTTGGATCATGAAAGACTGACCTTCCGTCACCAGGGAAGAGATTATCGATTGACTGACGTGCATGGGCAGGTGGTGCAACAGCTGATTGCCTGATTCGGGAAAGCTCTGTCTGCGACCTCGTAATGCGAGATTCCGGGAAAGCTCTTTGCAGAAAAGGCCTCAAGGCGTCGTTGCGGCTTGCCTTAAGTGTAAGGCAGGGACGCGGCGTGCATGCAGAGAAAGGCTGCATGCTTCGGGGATTGTGTGATTTGATATTTCCCGAGAAATGGATTCAAAATGATGATCCAAACTGCTTACAGAACGAATCCGGAAAATAAAGCAAACAGTGCCAGGATCGTGACGATGAACAATCCCCCACCAGGTAACAGCGCCGGTGCAAGGGTGAGTGTCGAGGTTTCCGAAGGTATTCATTTTGCGCCAACTGAAAGTCAGTTGATCAGTCACCCGTTCCGGTTTTGAGGGGAAGAGAGTAAACTCACTTCGATGCAAACCGTCAGGCACAAAAACCAGTTGATCGATGACTGATTGGCACAGGGGGACAATTAGGCTGGAGATTTGCTTCCGAAGTTCAGGTAGAGCTTGATCGCGATTCGCAGGGCGAAACCCGAAAGGACCTTCAGCAAGGCGCCGATTCCGTTGATTCTTCGCCAGAGCATGCCCAGAATAAAGACCGTCGCAAAAGGAGTTACAAAAAAGGCGTAAAGCGATTGGATATATTCAAAAATGCCGCCGCTGAGCTTTCCTATAAATCCCCCCAGCACGATGGAGACAGTCAGAATGACTGTCGACGAGGTCACGCCGAGTCTTATCACATCCAGATCGGAGGCCCCGGGCGGAATATCCGTTTGTAAATGTCCAGAGTCACGATCGTTGAGGTTGAGTTGACGGTCGATTGAATCGCCCCAAAGGGTTCCGTGAGAAATAATCCGCGCAGTCCGATCGTTACGGGCGACTGGAGCATCTGCAAGTAAATCTTGTCGACTTCAGGTTTGACCGCCTCCAACGGCCCCAGGAAAATCTTTGCATGCAGTGCGAATAAAACCATGCCGGGCAGGACAGTGATAAGGGGGGAGGAAGACCTTGATCCACCCGGTAAAAATAATCCCCATCCGGGCGTCGTATTCGTTTCGGGCGTCCTGAACGCGCTGAATCATGATCTGGTTCATTAAGTTTTACCAGACATTCACCTGAAAGATGAAGGCAGGAAACTGATGGTGGGGATACGCTCGAACCCATCATTCCTCCTTTGTTGATCGCGCGCGATGGTGCCAGCGGATTCACTCTGAGCTGGGAAGGCGATGCTTTGCTTTACGTGACGCAGGATCTCAATAAACCCTTCGAGTCAGTGCCAGCCGCGGTCAGTCCATACAAGGTGGATACAGCGAGGCAGGCCTTCTTCAAACTTGGCTTGAAGCCTTGAATTCATTCTGGTTTGAGAAGTTCTTGGTCCTGTTTTCTTTGACTCAAAATGACTCATTCATGCACAAAGCTCCAGTTTCACATTTGGTAAGTGCATCCACTTCTTTCCCAGGTCTGTGCAGGTTTCCACCCTGAGCCACGATTTCAGTTGGTCGCCTGGCATGGTTCTATTTGGCTTCGCCTTGCAGATCCGGTTGCAGACTGGCGGGAGCATATGGCTTTTTTCGTGTTGATGATCTTTCTTCTTGATGCAGGCTCTGATTGTTTCAAAATGACTACAATTCCTTTTACCCGATTATCTGGCCTGATGGGATTCCAGTGAACGGGGATTCAAAAATTTTCTGAATCAGATAGTCTCATTCGATATTTCCGCATTTGTTTACCGTTTCAATGCACTTAAATCACTCTCATCACCATACCCTGCCAGTTCCATGTAGGCTTCACCAATGTTTGTCCCCTTGGAATCCAGCACATCGCAGGCACCCTCCCAATATTCAATACGGCTTAAATGACCCAGCATTTCCTGCCCGTCATACAATGGAACAATGTGTGCCTGAAATACATTGTCACTGTCAGGATCTGGAATCTTAAGCTCGACCTCCACGGGATAAGTATTTTTCGTCCGGGGACTGGTCCAGAGTCTTTTGACTTTCCACATGTCATCCAGCAAGCGCTGATGTGACGCGTCGCCATTCGCGTCTACCCAGGCGAAGGTAGAAAACGGGTCTGCTTCCTTTTTGGTAGTTCGCATCCGATAAGCCATGATGTCTCTTCCGTCGTTCAATCGTATACTGAGCCAGTCCCAGCCCACCTGTTGTGGTGCAAGTTGACTGGAGCTGACCTCGTGGTCCATCCATGACCATCCCCGGACTTTCAATGATTTGCCATTCAACCGGATACTGCCTGTTGTTTGAAGACGGGTAAAAGTCATGTAATAACTGGCTGCGCTGGGATCCGATCCCTTTCGAGAATAGCCATTGTCCCCAAAAAGTGTGATGGGTTTGCTGGCGGAAAGCTGCATCTTCATGCTGATATCTGCAAGAATACTTCCCTGTAATTCAAAATCAGGTCGTTCGCTATCTGTAATGCGGCGCAATTTCCAATTTCCGTTTTTCAGCTCCATGTCTCCCTCTTTGGCGAAGGCCATCCACGGGCTTTGTTGCAGGCGTTCCTGATGATAGAATTTCTTTGTTTTGAGATCCAACAATGCCATGTGGGCCAAGTGGATGTCCAGGGGAAGGGGAGGATTGCCTTCACGGGATATTCCCGAATCAGCTGCCAATCTAAAAAAAGTGGCCTGATAACCAAAACGACGGTCGCCTTCTGATTTCAGATGGCCAGTGACATACCACCATTCGATTTTGAAATCTGGATGGCTGCCGTAATCGCGCGGGAAATCAAATTGATATTCAGGTGTGGCAATCTCATGCGCTGCACCTTTTACCTGCATTCCCACCACGCTCTGCAGCAGGTAAATGACTCCCAGCGCCAAAGGTAAATTCCACCTTCTTGTGGTATCAACTCCTTTGCCGAAACTTTGATTAAACCGTCTTTTCATTCTTCTTTATGCATGCGCTTTGTGGATGCCCACCACCCAACCGGGATTGTGGTGATGAGAGTCGCCAGCGTCAGGGTCACGAGTAACCTGAGATGATCCCACCATGGAATGGCGCTTTGGAGTGTCCATCCGAAAGCCTGTTTGTTGATGACGGAGACGAGAAGCCATCCCAGACACATACTCAGGATCATCCCGAAACCAAACCCGGTCCATGCGCAGGCCAATCCCTCAAGCCCAGTGGCCACTGCCATCCGCAATCGTGTCATCCCCAGATTTTTCATCACCTGAAATTCAAGTTGCCTTTCCATGAGTGAAGTAATCATTGCCATCGTTAATCCTGCGATGGCTACCATCACCGCGATCCATTGCAGTACATAAGTCACAGAAAATGTCTGATGGAAGATCTCCAGCACCTCATTGCGCAGTGCGCGGTTGGTGCGAATGGAGATACCAGCGTGTTGACTCAGGATTTCGTTTCGAACCCTTTCAGGATCGGTTCCGGATTTGAGATGCAGGGCAATGTTGATCGCGCGTTCATCCTGAAACCAATTGCTGACCACATGTCTGTCGATGGCAACCGTCCCGTGTTCATTGCCATATTCAGCAAACACTCCAACGATTCTCACTTCCTTGTAGCCACCGGGTGTCGGTAGCTTGATTCGATCCCCCGGGTGCACGTCAAATCGGGTTTGGAAACTCTCGTTCACTGCAGCTGAAGGTAAGTTTTTTTCCTCCAATGCTACTGGGTCCAAATCTGGGGCTTCGATCCACATTGCATACTCCCAATCCAGTGGGTTACGAACGGGCATTCCTGTGAGATAGGTCTTTCGTCCTCTATATTCAATGGGGAAAATTTGCCCAACCTCGGCTCTTTCGACCTTGGGGTGATCGGAGATGGCCTGCCATGTTTCCCTGGACATTCGGTTTTGACTTGAGACGCTGCCAACTCCCTGGCAGGCGATGTAAAGGTCGGCCTTGAGGGATCCTGAAATCCATTGGATCATGGTGGACTCAAAACTGTGGATCATGAAGGTCATTCCTCCAGCCATTCCGACAGCGACAGTCAAAGCTGCCACGCTGAGTTGATGACGTCCAGAGGGGCGTCGCAACTGACTGAAAGCATACATGAATACAGCGTGCGCACCGATCATTGGCCGAAGCACTGGGGCCATCCAGCGAAGCCCTGCGGGTGCAATCAGCGTGGCGCCTACCACCCATAGCAAGGCAGCAGCGTAGCCGCCCACTGGAATCCATCCATTTGCATCAGCGTAAGGTGGCAAGCTAGCTGCCCCCCAGCCTGAAAGTCCAATCGCGATACCCCAGAGGGGCTTGTTCAGTGCCGTCATGAAACCTCCCTGACGTCCTTGCTTGAAGGTTTCTGCGGGTTGCGTTTCAGCGCTTTCACTGGAAGGGAACCATCCTGCAGCCAGGCTGGCCAGGCAACCCATTGTCATGGCCAGGATTGCCTCCGAGTGATTCCAGTCTGCTGACTCAGAAGCGCTCTGAAGGTAAAGTGCATTCACGGTGGACGCAACAGATCGAACCATCCACTGCGCCCCGGCCCAGCCCAGTGCCAATCCTCCGGCACTCCCCAGAACTCCATACCAGAGGCTTTCCATCAGCCAGGCTGATTTCAGTGCCCCGGGCGTCACACCCAATGAACGCAGTGTCGCAATCTCCATCCTGCCTCTGACGATGGCAGCATCCATTCCCTGCATGATGAGGTACATTCCAACCACCAGCGCCAGCATGGAAAGGATGGTCAAATTCAGTCGGAATGCGCGCGTCATTGAGGCATTGCTGTTCATGGAAGTTTCGGCCGTATCCAACTTCCAGCGCGGATCCATCCCCAACTGATCCCGTGCCGTACTCAAGAGCATTTTTTTGTCATGCCCCGGAGGGAAATAGAGTTCCACACGATGAACCAACTGGGACTGCTGCATGGCGCGCTGCAGATCGCTGATGCTCATGAATAAAACGGAAGATGGATGCGATACCTGGAAAACCTCATCCCGAGTGATATGAATGACTGAAAGAATCGTTTTGCGGTCATCGATGATTACCTCAAGAAGACCACCGACATCCAGTCCCTGTTTGGTCGCCAAAGCTTCTGATATCACCACCCCGTAGATCGTCTCAGTGGATGTCTCAAGTTGGCGCGGCTGTTCCTGCCAAGCCTGACGGGCCAGGTTATTGATACGATCTGGATCATGGTAAGCAAGATTGGACATGGCAAAAGTATCCAGACCCACCACCAGGAATTGCTGAAGGTTGAGGCTTGCATCTTTCTTTGCGGCATCGGTAGCAGTGGTTTCAAGCACAGGCGCCATGACGCAAGGGGTCGCGCCCAGTTTGGCCTGCATTGAGAAAAGATCTTCTTCGGAAAACTGGCCTGATGGAGAGGTTAAAACCAGGTCCGGTCGCAATCCGAGGGAGCGGTCAAAGTAGGTGAAACCGCTGATGGCAGCTCGATTGGCCAGTCTGATGGAAAAGAATGCAGCGACACCAACGGCAATGATGCCGCAAAAAGCCAGAGAAGTCAGAGGGTGACGTGTCCAATGGCGAAGGTGAATAACTCGCAGCAGGAGAAGAAATGGATGCATCAGTTGCTTCACGTGATCAGATTTCCATCTTGCATCTTCCAGGTCCTATGGCAAATGGCTGCGGCTTCCTCACTGTGGGTGACAAGCAGCAATGCGATATTCTGCGGGCAGAGGAGCTCCCGCATGAGGTCCAGGATTCGGCGGCCGTTCTGACTGTCAAGATTGCCGGTCGGTTCGTCTGCCAGGATCACTTTCGGACGAGTGATTAAAGCCCTGGCGATGGCGGCGCGCTGTTGCTCGCCTCCACTCAGCTGATTCGGAAAAGCATCTTTCCTCTCCTCCATCCCCACCTGACTCAGTATGGTTGCCACGCGTTCTTTTCGCTGACGGCTCGGCATCGACTGAAGCTGCAGTGGAAATGCGATGTTTTCTTCTACTGTCAGGGTTGGGAGAAGGTAGAAAAATTGAAAGATGGAGGCAATTTGAGCGCGTCTCAACTCGGCGATTTCATGAGCAGGCATACACATCATGTTTTTTCCATGAAACAGAATGCTTCCCGAATCAGCCTTGTCCACACCCCCGAGGCAATGGAGCAGGGTGCTCTTGCCGGAACCGGAAGGCCCCATGATGGCGGTCATGGCTCCACTTGCCAGTTCAAATGACACATCTCTCAAGACCACGCTTGTTCCATAACGTTTATGGAGCTTCTCAACCTGATAAACCTTGTCCGATCTGTCTGTTTCTTTAGATGACACTTCACCAAATATGCCTCATCGAAGGCGGATGGCAACAACCGAGGTTTTTTCTCCCCATACCGGGGCGTTTTGGACGTAAGCATCCGATGACTCGTTGGTTTTCATATCAAAGACTCTGTTGTTTTTGCATGCTTGACCGGAAGCCTGAACGGCATGCATGCGCATTCAGGCGGTTTACGATGTGGTTTGTCCGGGGTTCAATGGCTGCAGAGCCCGGACCGTCCTTTTGAAGTGCTCCGGAGCAAAATATTGTCCAATGATCCCTCTGCAGTATCTACATACCACGCATTTCCAGACTCAGCGGTCCGATTCGTCATCCTCCACTTTCCCGGAGCTGGATGCATTGAAGCCATTGGCAGTGGTGCATGATGGTACTTGTCAAATATACCCCCTCGCGGGAACATGCCTAGATCATCATGAAAGAAATGAACCCTTTATCCCATCTGCGGCGATGGGTCTGTCTTCAGTCTTCGGTTTTACTTGTAGTATCGATTGCTGGCTTGGCTGATCCATCAACTTCACCGTCGGAAATTAAGGTCTTGCCTGGTTTCGAGGTAAGTGTCGCAGCAGCTTCTCCTCTGGTGGATTATCCCATGATGGCTTGTCTTGACGACAAGGGGCGGCTTTACATCGCGGAAAGCGACGGGCGCAATCTGACCACTCGGGAGGAAATTGAAAAAGAGAGGCCTCGATTTGTAAGACGCCTGGTCGATCAGGACGGCGATGGGGTTTATGACACAAGCACGATCTTTGCCGGCGAGATGACCATGCCCGAAGGCGGGTTATGGCATCAGGGAGCGCTCTACATCATTTCTGCACCCTATCTCTGGCGGCTGGAGGATCTGGACGATGACGGTGTGGCAGACAAGCGGGAGAAGATCCTTGGAAGTATGGAATTTGATGGAAGAGCCAATCAGCATGGCCCCTATCTTGGCCCCAATGGCAGACTTTATTTTACAGGTGGGCATTTTGGTTACGATCTGATTGGGAGCGACGGGAGTCGGTCCGGAGTGAGTCGTGCTGCTGGAGTCTTTTCCTGTTGGCCGGATGGTCGTGATGTCCGGGTGGAAGGGCAGGGTGGGGTCAATCCGGTCGATGTCGTTTTTACCCCGAATGGAGACATGCTTTCGACCTGCGCCATTTTTGACAGTTTTGGTGGTCGGCGTCATGATGCGCTGATCCACTGGATGCGAGGAGGGCTCACCCAGCGTGTGTATGGTAATCCCTTGTTGCCAGAGACCGGATTCCGCCTGCCTGCAGTCAGTCGCTGGGGCCAGGTGGCTCCGGCCGGCCTCGTGCGTTATAGAGGAACGTCTTTTGGAGCCGCCTATCGAGATACACTTTTTGCCTGTCAGTTCAATGCGCACAAGGTCGTCCAAGTAAGCCTTGAACGGCAGGGAGGATCCTTTTTGACCGTTGAAAAAGATTTTCTCTCATCTGAACGTGCAGGATTTCATCCCGCTGACATCCTTGAGGATGTGGATGGATCCCTTTTGTTGCTGGACACAGGCGGTTGGTTGAGCTGGGGCTGTCCCTTTTCAAAAAACGCCAGACCCGAAATCAAAGGCGCCGTATACAGGATCCAGAAAGACGATGCCCTGATTCCAAACGACCCCAGAGGAAATACCCTGATCTGGGATTCCATGAAAGCAGCCAGCTTGATTGGTTTACTGAAGGACACTCGTCCCGCGGTCAGGGATCGTGCGGTAGAAAAGATGATCGAAATGGGGGCCTCCATCCTGAGGGATCTTGAGCAAGTTTTTAACGAGAACGAAGATCCGACCTTCAGAAAGCGCTGTTTATGGGCGGTTTCGAGGATACAGGAGGAACGTTCCCTGACGATGATCAGGAGCGCTTTGTTGGATGCTGATGCAGGTGTTAGGCAAGTGGCTGCCAGATCACTTGGGGAACGGAAAGATGCCGCCTCGGTTCAAGTGCTGACAGGATTGCTGCAGGATACCAATGCCTTTGTGCGTGGGGCTGCGGCAACGGCACTGGGGCTTATTGGAGACAGGGAAGCAGTGCCTGATTTGTTTCAGCACCTGAACCCCTCTGATCCACTCCACACACAGCATGCCTTTGTTTATGCTCTGACAGAAATTGGAGATTTGAAGGGAGTGCTGCCTTACCTGCGGGATAGCAACCGGCCCTACGGGCAGCGAATGGCACTAAGGGTCATCGACGCGCTGGATGCGGATCTGGAGGCCACCAGCATTCTTCCGCTTTTGCACTCAACAGATCCTGACTTGCGTCAGGAAGCGCGTCAGATGGCATCCAGGCGCAAGGAATGGAAACCTGCCATGATAAGGGTTTTTCGGGAGCTCTCCCTTGAGGCGAATTCCAAACAACTCAATTGGCAACTTATCGAGAGCCTCATTCTCTCCTACGCTCAGGAAGATGATTTTCAGTCCGCCCTTCTGGAGACGATGTCTTCTGCCGGGCAGAAGCCGGAGTTCAAGGAGCACTTGTTGAACTCCATTGCTTTTCTGGACGATCTTCCAGAGACGCTGGAGGCATGTGTTATCTTGGGATTAAAGGAGAATGCTCCTGAACTGCGATCGGCTTCACTCAAGCTCGCAGCGCGATTCGAAATGCCTTCCAATGTTCTTAAATTTATTGCTCAGCTTGAAGCTCAGGAGGGGGTTTCTAAAAAGGATAAAGTTGACGCCTTGAAGGTGTTGGTCAAACATCAAGATCGACTTGCCGATGGAAGCATCGCTTTCCTGACTCGCCTGATTACCGATGAAAACACCTCCGTTATTCTTTCCCAGCATGCCGCACAGGTTATGGGGGCACTCCGATGGCATCTGCTGGACGAGTCAGAGCGTGATGCTTATCTCAAAACAATCGCAAGAGCGCGTTCTTTTTGTCTGCCAGCATTGATGTATCCCTTCGAACATCAAGCGGGTATCAACGGAGAAGGTGAGCATGGGCTGAATGAAGATGCATGGGACGTTTTAGGTGTTCAGCTTGCCGCTCAGCTTGAGCGCAATCCAGCTGTTGGGTCGCTTCCCAGCGGGACAGTCAACCTTTTGAGACGCATGTTTTCAGAAAAGGTTTCGCGTGCGTATGCTGCAATGAGTGAAGTGCTGGGTGACGGGTTGTATACGGAGCAAAAACAAGAAATGAAGCTTCGCTCCATACTGCAGGAACTGGGGGAAGGAAACGCTTCCCGAGGTCGGGTATTGTTTTACAAGGAAAGGCTTGCATGTGCCTCTTGTCATCGTATCGATTCTCGAGGAGGGCAACTGGGTCCTGATTTAAGCCGGATTGGCCGTATTCGAGAGCCAAGGGATTTAGTGGAGGCTGTTCTTTACCCGAGTGCCACCGTTGTCAATGGATACGAGAATTATGCCTTTGAATTGTCAGGCGGCGAAACTTTGGACGGGATGATTCATCGTGAAACAAGAGAAGCTGTTTACCTGATCAACGGCGCTATGAGCGAGATGCGTATCGACAGGAAACAGATTGAGCATGTGCACAATTCGACTGTTTCATTGATGCCATCAGGATTTGAGCAGATCTTGTCGCGACGTGAATTACTTGATTTGATTGCCTACCTTCAAACTTGTCGGTGATGGTTTTTGCCAGTAAGAAATGAGTAGACTGTCAGGAAACATCAAATGCGACCAGTCACTGAAAAAGTGTTCGGCTATCCCTTTTGCTGGAGGCTTAGATAGCTGCTCAAGTCCTGATCTATTCAAGCCATGCATTCATGAGAGTCTCCTCATGAACTGTGTTTTTAGCCTGAATGCTTTCCTCCAAGAGTAAATGCAATCGATGCGTCAAAAAGATATACTTTCGAGTGAGCCTGAGGCTTAGCCTGAGCCGGTCCGTCAATCATCCAACCGCAGGCCAAGATAGTCATGATCTGATTGCTGGCTAGATTGCAAGAGTCAAGGCTTGCGTTTCTCCCTTGATCCCGGATACGTCTGCCATTCATGCACTGAAACACCTCTTTTTTTCCGCCTTTTGCGGCCTGAATTTAGTTTTTCATCAAATCCCGTAGCGAGGCTTCAGTTTGTCCAACAATCCCCTTTGTTGTAGCTTGAGTTGAATTCTTTTGATTGTTTCCTGCATGTCACTGTCCATCCTGAACGCAATGGCATAGATTTGGTTTTCAAACATTTTTCCTACCACATGCAAATCGCCTGCTCCCTTACCATTGGCATGATGCAACAACAAGGGAGCATCGTGAATGAATGCATCCACATTTCCACTTTTCAGAAGGTCGAAAGCTTTTTGGGCTGATTCCACCCGCCGTGCTTCAAACTTAAAGGTCGGTGCATAATGATTGATGATGCGTTCTTCAGAAGCAGTGTCTCCTTTGTAAGCCACTCTTTTGCCCTTGAGATCCGAAACATCCAGAACGTACTGGCTGAGTTGCTCCATTGTCATCAAAGAAGAAACGAGACCCGAAATGGATCCTATGACTATGAAGCCAATGAGACTGATGGGAATAGTAAAGAGTTTGCCGAGCGGCGTTCTTGGTGCCACATCACCATATCCAATCGTAGTCGCCGTAGCATAGCTCAGCCACATGCCTTGCCCTATTCCAGACTTGCCGCTTTTGTGGTTCACCATGAATTTTCGTTCACAAAGCCAAAAGACAACGCCCGAGAGGATGATGAAAAGCAGAAAAGTTGCAAAGGTGTAAAAAATGGCTCTATCACGCAGTGCATGCACCAGGCTTTTGAAAAACGGGATATTATCCCGGTTGACCATGATCGAAAGCCCGGATTGATAATAGCTGTGTGAAAAGTCCAAGGCTTCTTCCCGGGATTCAGTCACCGAAAGCCCACCGATGGCAAGCTCCACTTCGCCATTTTTCAACGCCTTCAAAGCACTATTGCTTGATTTGTAAAGCGAGTAACGCACCGACTTGCCCATTTCAAGCCCAATGGTTTCGATATAATCAATGTCAAAGCCGTGGAAATCCTCGCCATCAATCATCACAAAGGGAGGGTATTCATAAATACCAACTTTCAAGATTTTTTCTTGCTCCGGTTGAGCCCCGGCAGTCAGTGCAAAAAGTAAGAATATGCCACGACCTATCGTGGTGAAAAGCTACTTCATGAGTTTTATTTTTCTTATCATTGCCACACTGCTTGTAATAAAATCACCTGTTTTTAAAAGGTTGTCTAATGTAAGTCAAACAGCAACAAGTTAATGTGATTGAAAACTTGATACATTTGACTGTCGGTCCTTATTTGATCGCTATCATCACTTCAATTCGATATGACATATTCCTAGCTCAAAATCGTAGCGTATCATTGACAAATCCATTGTGCATTTCTGTAAGATAAATTGAAGGGACTGATCCTTAAGAGCCAAGCTTGCCGGGGTTTGGAATGCCACTCCTTCGCATGTTTTGAATCAAAGAGCTCAAGCTTCAAGCTATCATTGCATTGAATGATAGTTTCCAGCCCGTCGAGAGTGGCAAGCCACAAAGGGCATGGAAAAAGTCTTTGAGGCAGCGCGAAATTCAGGAAACCGGTGTTAATCCGAGTGGAGCCT
>MDTB01171173.1_pt1 | contig 13002 bp, 11 predicted proteins | sample 811161 | NCBI WGS metagenome assembly MDTB01 (sample SAMN05326650, study PRJNA326480) | marine metagenome | isolation source: seawater | place: Mediterranean Sea | collected 2009 | reverse complement strand
GATCCAAATTTTATTTTTAATAATTCAGCTTGCTTTTCAATTATTGAGCACCCTTCTTTAATATCCTCAGTTATTACATTACCACCAAATGGAATAACAGCAGTGTGACGAATAATCCCGTCTTTAAAAATTGCCAAGTCTGTAGTTCCCCCTCCTATATCAATTAAAGCAACCCCAGCTTCTTTTTCCTCAAAACTCAAAACCGCCTCGGATGAAGCTAAAGGCTCTAAAGTAATGTTAGACATATTAAGTCCAGCACTTTTAATACAACGTCCAATATTTTTTATAGAAGAAACTTGCCCCACGACCACGTGAAAGTTTGCTTCCAAACGACCACCATGCATACCAATTGGTTCCTTAATTTCTGCTTGTCCATCTACTTTGTATTCTTGAGGCAGAACATGAATAATTTCCTCTCCAGGTAACATAACTAATTTGTAAACCTGTTGTATCAACTTTTGAATATCATCTTCATCGATAACAGCCTCTGGATTCTCTCGAGTTATGTAATCACTGTGCTGAATACTTCTAATGTGTTGCCCAGCAATTCCAACTGAGACATCAGTAATTTGAAGACCAGAGTTCGATCTAGCATCTTCAACAGCTTGTTGAATGGATTGTATAGTCTGTGTAATGTTATTTACAACCCCACGGTGAACCCCTAGGCTTTTTGACTTTCCAACTCCTAAGATTTCAACTTTATTAAATTCATTTTTTTTACCTACCAAAGCTACAATCTTCGTAGTTCCAATATCGAGTCCAACAGAAGTATTTTTATGTTTCATAATATTTACGGTATTGAAGCTACTACCTGATTATTGTAGCTTAAATTAATTTCTTTATAACCATTTATACTGTCTTGAGTCTTTTGATAAGCACAGAAAATTTTTAATTTTTTAATTTTTTCATTTAAATTAGTTGGAGCTCCAAATTTTACATTAAAATCAAATGATTTTAATTTTAAGTGATATTGATTTTGTTTTAAAAATATATATTCCAATTCCTTAGATAAAAATTTATCTGATATTAAATTTTTAATAATAGAAGCTGTAGTTTTAAAAGAAATAGTAGAAGAAATAGTCTTTAATTTGGGATATTTTATTGAATCAATAACCTTAAAGTCAAATAATGCTCCATTTGAATCAGAATAAAGAGCTGGTTCAGAATCTATTATAAACATTGGTTTCCTTTCAGTAATGTGTAAAGCTAAACGTCCTTCAGGAAGCACAAAAATTTCCGTGTTTTCAACCTCTGGAATATTGTTCATTTTATTTTCAAGTATATTCAAATCTAAACTATCTTTTCTCAAGCTATACTTGTTAGTCAAGTTTTGTGTTAACAATTTATTAACCAAAGAGTCATTAAAAAAACGTGGTTGATTTGTAAAAGTTACTTCTATTTCAAGACTATTTTTTTTGAAATATCTGAAGTTCGAAAAACATACAGACCCAATAAAAATTAGAATACTAAAAATTAAGAATAATATGGATTTATTGAATTTCAAAGGGTTATAAATTTAGATTTTAATTCTTGGATTTCGACTCCAATATCTCCCGCTCCTAAAAGTGCAAAAATATTTGCTTCACTAGTTTCAAATATTTTTTTTATCTCTTTTTTTTGAATGTATCTTTTTCTTTTATGAGAAATTCCATCTAATAATTTTTTTACATTTATCCCTTCAATTGGCTTTTCTCTGGCAGGATAAATATCCATTAGGATAACCTCATCAAACTTACTTAACACTGTTATAAAATCTTTCATTAAATCGCGTGTTCTTGAAAATAAATGGGGCTGGAAAACAACACAGTTTTTTTGTTTGGGATAAAAGCATTTTATGGTTTTAAAAACACTTTCAATTTCAACTGGATGATGAGCATAGTCATCAATAACAATATTACCATCCCATTTATATATGTTCATCCTTCTGTAAACCCCAGGAAAATTTTTTAATGTAGGAGCTATCTTCTCAATACTTAATCCAAATTGGTCTGCCATGGCTATAGCTCCTAATGCATTTGATAAATTATGAGTTCCAATTAGATTTAAATAAGTGTTTTTGAATTTCCCATTAGGTGTAATTAAATCAAAATAATAGCCTCTTTCACTTGTTTTTATATTAAAGGCTTTATAATCAGCATCAACTTCAATTCCATATTTATAACCTGAAATAGGCAGACCTTGAGCAACAATTAAATCTTGGTTAACCTGTTTAGAAAATTGAATAAAAGCATCAATGAAGGCATTCTTAGTTCCATAAATATCAAGATGATCTGGATCTATAGAGGTAATGCAGGCTAAAGTTGGATGCAAATGTAAAAAGGAGCGGTCATATTCATCAGCTTCAACAATAAAAACTTCTGAACCATTTTTAATTAAATTTGAGGAATTATTATTAAAAAAACCACCCATTATTGAAGTAAAAGATTGATTGGTTTTGTCAAATATATGCGTTAAAATAGAAGAGGTAGTAGTCTTTCCATGGGTTCCTGCCACAGCTAGTGTTTTTTCAGGATTACATAAGCTTGCGAGGAATTTAGCTCGTTTAGTAACCTTATTTCCCTGCTTTTTATAAAAAGCTAATTGTGGATGAGATTCAGGTATAGCAGCTGAGTATACAACATCAACTTTAGGAGAAAGTAGAAAATGCTGCAGAGCATTTATAGAGCTATCAAAACTGATTTCAATTCCCTTTTGAATTAATTGATTAGTAATATCGGATGGTGTTCTATCATATCCATATACTTGATGTCCTTCTTCTAGACATAAACTCGCCAAAGCAGACATACCTACTCCTCCAATACCAATAAAATATAAAATATTTTTGTTATTAATTTCCATGGAGTTCTATAATTTCTTCGACAATCTTTTGAGTTGCGTCTTTCCTTGACATGCGTTTTATATTTTTTCTCAAGTCTTTTTGAATAGACTTATCATTTATTAAAAATGAAAAATGCTTGTCAAACTTATTTTCTAAATCTTTTTCCTCTAGCATCAAGGCTGCCTTTTCTCTTACTAAAGCCATAGCGTTGTAATATTGATGGTTTGCTGTTACATTAGGAGAAGGAATCAACATAACAGGTTTTCCTAAACAACTAAGTTCTGATATACTTGCTGCACCTGCTCGAGAAATTATAAAGTCTGCTGCTGAATAGAGGTGTTCCATTTTATTTATGTAAGGACGAATAATTACTGTTTTGGAAGCAGTTTTTTTATAATGGTCATAATATTTTGATCCACATTGCCATAAAATCTGAAGCCCCAAACCCTTAAAGAAATTAAGTTTGGACTTAATCAATTCATTTATTCTGCTAGAACCAAGACTCCCACCAATAACTACAAGAGTTCTTCTTTTGGGGTCTAAGCCAAAATTATATTTGCCCATATTACTAGATATTTTATTAGTCAAAATTGATCGAACTGGATTTCCTGTCAAAATTATTTTATGCTTTGGAAAGAAATTTTCCATTCCACTGTAAGCAACACAAATTCGATTTGCATTTTTACTTAAAATCCGATTTGTAATTCCAGGATAAGAATTTTGTTCTTGAATAATTGTGGGTAAACCTAGCCATTGGGCAACTCTTAATAATGGGCCACTTGCAAAGCCTCCTGTTCCTAGGACTATATTTGGTTTGAATTTTTTTAAGATTATAAATGAATGTAAAACACTTATAGCTAGCTTAAATGGAAACAAGAAATTTTGGAAAGATAGAGAACGCTGAAAACCACTGATCCAAAGACCCATAATATGAAAACCTGCTTTGGGGACTTTTTCCATTTCCAATTTCCCTTTTGCGCCAACAAATAAAATATCTGAATTTGTATTTAATTGTTTTACTTCCATTGCAATAGCTATAGCTGGATAAATATGTCCACCTGTACCCCCTCCTGATATTATCAATTTAATTGGTTTCACTTAGAATGATTAAAGGGTTATTTTCATCTTCATTTTCACCTTGATTTTCTATTATTTTATTTGCACTTATGCTTAAAATAATTCCCATTGAAATACAGGTCATCCATGCAGAGGTTCCTCCACTACTAATCATAGGTAGATTTTGTCCAGTCACAGGAAGTACTTGTAAAGCAACTCCTATATTTATAAAAGCTTTTAAAACTATTGGTATTCCAAGACCTATGACTACAAGTTTTCCAAAAATATTTGTTGTCTTATATGAAACTACCACTATTCTGTAAAGAAGCAGGAGGTAAAGAACTATTAAAGCTACACCTCCTAATAGTCCAAATTCCTCAACTATTATTGCATAAATAAAATCTGATGAGCTCTGGGGTAAAAAATTTTTCATTCTACTTTTTCCTGCTCCTAGTCCAAAGATATTGCCTGTTACAATTGCTGTTTTTGCCCGTGCTACTTGATAATTACCATCAGCACTTTTTCCGCTTCTAAAGTTCTCAACTCGATTAATCCATGTATCAATTCGATTTGGAAAAGATTCAGGAAAAGTTTTGGCTAATGAAAAGAATAAAAAGACAGACAACATAGCCACTGCAATAATTGCTATTAAATAGCGTATTGGATAACAAGCTAAAAAAGATAATACCAATATCATAACAAACAATAGAGCTGCAGTTGATAAATTTGAGGGTAAAATGAGCAGTGTAATAACAAATACTGGAAGCCAAAAACGTAATATTGAACTTTTAAATGTTGGAATCATACTACTCAGTTTTGAGAGATAAGTTGCTGAGTAAATAATTAAAACAACTGAGGCTAAAGTTGATGTTTGAAAACTTATTCCAATAATTGGAATTTGTATCCATCGACTCGCATTCGCTCCTTGAATTACTGTGCCTTGAGTTGCAGTATAAATTAGTAAAATAATCACAACAGGAAGCATTAAAATCGATACACCTTTAAAATAGCGAAAGGGAATTCGATGTATAGAAATCATCAGAATAAAACCAATAGCCAAAATAACAAAATGCTTTAAGAGATATCCCCATGGGGTTCCTTTTCCTATTACATAAACTAGGTTAGTACTAGCGCTATAGACAGGTAAAAATGAAAAAACAGCAAGCAATGCCAAAATTCCCCATAGTACTTTATCTCCTTTTAATGCTTGAAACATAATTTATAAATTTCTAACTGCATTTTTAAATTGATTCCCACGATCTTGATAATTTTTAAATAAATCAAAGCTTGCACATGCAGGGGACAATAATACAGTGTCTTTAGCTGTGGCAACTTTATGTGCAATTTTCACAGCTTCAATCATTGACTCTGTTTCAATAAAAATATCAGAAACATTTTCGAATGTATTCCTTAGCTTTTGATTATCTAACCCTAAACATATTATTGCTTTAGCCTTTTTACGTATCATTGGAAGTAACTCATTATAATTATTTCCCTTATCTACTCCTCCAACAATCCAAATTAAAGGAGTATCAATACTTTCTATTGCAAAAAAAGTAGCATTAATATTCGTTGCTTTAGAGTCATTTATATATTTAACATGCTGAATCGTAAGAACTTTTTCCATTCGATGCGGTGCTCCTTTGAATTCAGATAAACTATCACGAATTGAGTCCTTACTTATCTCTAATAGATTTGCTATAGTTGAGGCAGCCATAGCATTTAATAAATTGTGTCTTCCAGATAATTGGAATTGAGCGGAATTAATCATCATTTTCTTTTTTTTTTGTTTTATAATTATTCTATCTCTTTCTGTATATACTCCATCCATACCAATTTTTACATTTAATGGAATTTTTTTTGGTTTTAAATTTTTCTGTTTTATCGCATTTATTATGACAGGGTCATCAGAATTGAAAAGAAAAAAATCTTTCTCGGATTGATTTTTGATAATTTTAAATTTTGACTTTATGTATTCCTCAAAATCAAGATTATATCTATCTAAATGATCAGGTGTTATATTGGTAATGACTGAAATATGTGGAGCAAAGTCTCTTATATCATCGAGTTGGAAACTACTTATTTCCAAAACATAATAATCAAAATCAGTTTTTGCAACCTGAAGAGCAAAACTATTCCCAATATTACCCGCCAGCCCAACCTTATATCCCGCATCCTTTAAAATTTTATATGTTAGCAGTGTTGTGGTAGTTTTACCATTTGTTCCTGTAATTCCAATTAATGTCGCATTTGTATGTTTTGCAGCTAATTCTATTTCAGAAATAATTTCTTTTTTTTGCCTGCGTAAAGTTTTAATCAAATCATTATCAGATTGAATTCCAGGGCTTTTAACTACTATATCTGCTAACATAATTAATTCTAATGAATGCTGCCCAGATTCCCATTTAATAGCCTCCTGATTAAATAAATTTTGTGAATTTTGATTAATCAAATTTTTATCTGAGACAAAGACGTCATAACCCATCTTCTTTCCCAAAATAGCAGCTCCTGTTCCACTCTCACCTGCTCCCAAAATGACTAACTTTTTATTCATCATCTTAGCTTAAGTGTTACAATCGTTAATACCGCTAGAATAATCCCTATAATCCAAAATCGAGCAACAATCTTACTTTCATGAAAGCCAAGTTTTTGAAAGTGATGATGTAAAGGAGCCATCTTAAAAATTCGTATTCCAGTTCCAGTTTTTCTTCTAGTATATTTGAAATAACTAACTTGTATGATTACAGATAATGTTTCTATAAAAAAGACTCCACAAAGCAGTGGTATTAATAATTCTTTCCTTACGATTACAGCTATAACTGAAATTACAGCACCAATAGTTAAGCTCCCTGTATCACCCATAAAAATTTCCGCTGGATATGTATTGTACCATAAAAATCCAATTAATGCACCTAAAAAGGCTGATATAAATACTACAATCTCTCCGATATTAGGTATGTACATTATGTTTAAATAAGAAGCGAAATTAATATTACCCGAAACAAAAGAAAACACGGCAAGAACAAATACAATGATGGCAGAAATTCCAGCTGCTAAGCCATCTATTCCATCAGTTAAATTTGCTCCATTTGAAACTGCAGTAATTATGAAAATAATAATTGGAATAAAAATTAACCATGTGAATTTAGAATCAATACCCATCCAACTAATAAGTTTATGATAATTGAATTCATTGTTTTTAAAGAGAGGTATTGTAGTCAAAGTTGCTTTTATGTCATTTGACTCATTATGGATTCCCAAAGTATTTTCTATCTCATTCCCTGAACTGATAGGTTCAACTCGAACTTTGACCTGTGGATGAAAAAAGAGAATCCCTCCAATAAAGGCTCCTAATAAAACCTGACCTACAACCTTAAACACGCCCTGCAAACCATCTTTATTTTTCTTAAAGATTTTAATGTAATCGTCCAACCATCCAATTAATCCCATCCAAACCATTGTTATAATTAGGAGAATAATGTAAATATTATTTAAGCGTGCCAGAAGAAGAACAGGTGCTAGAGTGCTAAAAATTATAATTAAACCTCCCATAGTTGGTGTTCCTTCTTTTTCTTTTTGACCATGTAAACCTAGGTCTCGAATACTTTCTCCAATTTGTTGGCTCCTTAAGTAGGAGATAATTTTTTTTCCAAAAACCAAAGAAAAACCCATAGAAAATATAACAGCCAATGCAGACCTAAATGAAGTATATTGAAAGACACTAGCGCCAGGTAATTGGTATTGATTTTCTAAGAATTCAAAAAGATTATAAAGCATATTTAATCTAAGTTTAAAAATATTTCTTTTGCAATTTTTAAATCGTTAAATGGATAATATTTCCCCTTTATCTCTTGATGAGACTCATGTCCCTTTCCAGAAATTAAAACTATATCTCCATCTTCAGCTAATTGAGCAGCCATTGCAATGGCTTCTTCTCTAAGGGTTACTTTTAAGATTTTCTTAAAATGTTCTTGAGGTACACCACCAATCATCTGTGAAATTATTTCTTCTGGATCTTCATCGCGCGGATTATCAGAAGTGAAAATAACTTTATCACTAAACTGTGTAGCCTTGAAGCCCATTAAAGGACGTTTTTCTACATCTCTATTTCCACCACATCCTATAAGCGTAATAAGAGTTTCATTTCGTGTTCTAACTGTATTAATTGTTTCTAAAATATTTTCTAATGCATCTGGCGAATGTGCAAAATCAATAATTATGGTAATACCGTTGAGCGTTTGAAATTGTTCAAACCGACCTTCGACACTTTTTAGATAACTGATTTGCTTTAAAATATTTAGTTGGGAAATTTGAAAAATATCAGCAACTGCGAAAACAGCTAAAAGATTTTGCATATTAAAATTACCAACCAAACTAGTCCATACCTCTTGATTTTTTATTTTTAAAAGCATTCCTGAAAATTGACACTCTAAAAGCTTAGCTCTATAATCAGCGTTATGCTTTACAGCATAACTATATTTTTTTGCTTTAGAATTTTGAAGCATAAAAGCTCCATTTTTATCATCCAAATTAGTCAGGGCAAATGCACTTTTAGGTAAAGTGTCAAAAAATTCTTTTTTTGTATCCCTATATTTTTTAAAACTTCCGTGATAATCTAAATGATCGTGAGTAAGATTACTAAATACACCTGCTCCAAAAACTAATCCTTCAATTCGATGCTGAGCAATTCCGTGAGAGGAGACCTCCATAAAACAGTGAGAAATCCCTAGTACTAACATATCACTCAGGTGCTTATTTATTAAAATTGCATCAGGGGTTGTGTGTGTATTAGAAAAAATTTTATCTCCATACTCAACTTTTATTGTAGAAATTAATCCAGATTTATAACCTTCATTAATAAAAAGTTCATGTAATAAGCTAACTATAGATGTCTTTCCATTAGTACCAGTTACACCAACTAAGTTTAATTTTTCAGAAGGGTTATCATAAAAGTTTGAGGCTATAACTCCTAAGGCTTTTGCTGAATTTTTTACTAAAACATATACCACACCATCTTCACATTTTTTAGGAATTACTTCACAAACAATAGCTATAGCACCATTATTTATAGACTGAGAAATAAAGTCGTGACCATTGACTTTTATTCCGTTTTGAGCTATGAACAAACCATTTTTTTGTATTGTTCTACTGTCGAAACTCAATGAATTAATTTCTAAATTAGGATTTCCTGAAATTCCTTCAATAGCAACCTTATATAATAATCCTTTAAGTGTTTTCATGATAGTTCCAAAATGATTTTATCTTGATTTTGGATTTTAGTACCTGCCTTAAGGGATTGATATTTTACTATACCGGTTCCTATTATTTTGACTTTTAATCCACTTTTTTTCAACTTATTTAAAGCTTCTAATTTTGACAACCCTGAAACATTTGGAATAATATTTACTGTTGATTCGTTTAGTTTTTCTATATCACTATTTCTAACCTTTACTTCGTAAGGAATATCGTTGAATATTTTTTTTGCTATTGTTTTAAATACAGGAGCGGCTACCTTAGCTCCATAATAACCTTTTGTTTTATTAGGTTTATGAATTACTACAATACATGAATATTTAGGCTTTTCAACAGGATAGTAGCCAACAAAACTTGAAATATATTGAATATTGTCTGTCGTATAATCAACTTGACCAGTGCCAGTTTTTCCAGCCATTGAAAGTTTAGGATCTTTAATATGATATGCGGTTCCCCACTCTTTATCAACTACATTGAACATCATATTCTTGACTTTTGTTAAAGTTTCCTTTGAACAAATTGAAGGATTTAAAACCTGTTTAGAGAATACTTGGTTAGGGTCATTTCCAAAATTGCTTATTTTATTTAAAAATCTAGGTTTAACCATCTCACCATCATTTGCAATAGCATTATAAAAGGCTAAAATTTGAAGTGGCGTTAGGCTTACCCCATATCCGTAAGCCATCCAAGGTAAATCCAAACCATCCCAATCTAAATCTGTGGGGTAAGGAATTTTTGGTATACCCTCACCACGAATAGAAATCCCTAAAGGCTTATTGAGACCCATATTATAAAGACGATTAATGAATTTTTTAGGATTATTTTTATAGTTATCGTATATAATTTTTACAAGTCCCACATTAGACGAAACTTCAAAAGCTTTGGCGGCAGTTATAATTCCATAACCTCCCTTTTTAGAATCTTTAACTTTGTACTTTCCATAAAAAAGTATCTCACCATTTCCAGTGTCTACTATTGAGTCTTCGTCAATAACCTTGTCTTCAAGGGCTGCTATCATTCCCATTAGCTTAAAGGTTGAGCCTGGCTCATAAGTTTCTCCAACTGCATAGTTTAGTTTTTCAAAATATTTGCCTTCTTCTGTTCTTCCCAAATTAGCGATTGCTTTTATTGCTCCAGTTTGGACTTCCATTAGAACTACGGTTCCGTGGTGAGCTTCAAATTTTTCAAGCTGAGAAAGCAAGGCATTGTGAGTAACATCTTGCATATTAACATCTATTGTAGTAAATAAATCGAACCCTTCAGTAGGCTCTTTTTCATTTGAATCACTTATTGGTTTCCATTGTCCATTTGCAATTTTTTGTTTTAATCGTAGACCCGAATCGCCTCTTAAGTATTCCGAAAATGCACCTTCAAGACCAACTCTAAAATAGGTCCCATCTTTATCTTGTTTCTCATAACCAATTGTTCTCTCAGCAACTTTTCCTAGTGAATGTTCTCGTTTGATTTCTTGTTCGACGACTAAGCCACCTCTATAAACATTTTGGTTAAAAATTGGAAAGTTTTTATATCGCTTATACTCAGAATAAGAAAGATTCTTGTCTACAAGCCAATACCTGTTTTTTTGTAGACGAGCTTCTTCAATACTTCTGAGAATTTCAGCTGATGTTTCACTTCTAATCTTTGCTATTGAATCTGCGAGAGCTTTTTTATTTGATTCAAATAAAAAGGTTTTGGGTGTAAGAGCATCCCAGTGCAGTTCATATCGATAAATAGAGGTTGCTAACATACTTCCATCTGCAGCATATATATTCCCTCTGCTTGGCTCTAAAACAACATTTTTAACTATGGTTTCAGGCGCTAGCCCTAATCCTAAATCATTTTCATAAAGTTGAATATAAATGAGTTTTCCGATCAAAATTAACGCAAAGAAGAACAAGCCAATAGCAAGTATGTAAAATCTATTCATTAATTGCCTTGAGTGACTGGATTCTTTATTCATTAGTTATGATTATCTTAATTGGAGGAGATGATGCAGGACCAATTCCTTTTTCGGCTAAAACTTGTGTTACAGCTGATTCTTTTTTTAAAATCAGAAGCTGCTTTTTGGTTTCAATAAAATCACTTTTAAGAGCTTTTAGGTCAGTATTTAGTGAAGCTATTTTAAAAATTTTCCTGTCGGCACTATGACCACTAGAGATCATTATTAATGCCAATAAAGAAAGGAAAAGTATCATCCGCCAGTTTTTAAATGCATCCTCTTTAACTAAAAATTCAATATTTAATATTGATCTTAAATTATTCATCTCTTTTCTGCAATCCTTAATTTCGCACTACGAGCCCTAGAATTTGTATCAATCTCATCTTTGGAGGGAACCTTCAACTTACCTACTTTCTTTAAAGGAGTTATAAGGTTTCCATAAAAATCTTTTTCCTGTTTACCTTCAAAATTTCCATTTTGAAAATATCTTTTAACAATCCTATCTTCAATCGAATGGTAAGAGATACAAACAAGTCTCCCTCCAGGATTTAAAACTTTTGCAGCCTGTTTTAAAAAAACCTTTAAAACCCTCAACTCGTCATTCACCTCGATACGAATTGCTTGAAAAAGTTTTGCTAAAAATTTATTTTCAAACCTTTGGGGAATCAATGGTCTAACTAGACTAATTAAATCTTGTGTTGTTTGAATAACACTATTGACACGTCTATTTACAATTAGTTTGGCAATTTTTTTTGAGTTTCTTAACTCACCATAACTAAAAAAAAGTTGACTCAATGAATCTTCAGAATATTTATTTAAAACCTGATGCGCATCCAAAATTTGTGATTGATTCATTCGCATATCTAATCTACCGTTATTACGAATTGAAAAACCACGAGAACCTTTATCAAATTGATAAGAAGAAACTCCTAAATCAGCTAAAATTCCATCTACTGATTTTACATTATTGTATTTTAAATACTGATTAAGATGGCTAAAGTTGGCAGGAAAAAATTCAAAACGCCTATCATCTATCAAATTTTTAAGCACATCAGTATCTTGATCGAAGCCAAACAAACGACCCTCTTTACTTAATAAATCAATAATTCCCCTTGAATGACCTCCGCCACCATAAGTAACATCTACATAAATTCCTTTAGGCTGGATTCTAAGACCCTGGAGAACCTCCTTGAGTAAAACCGGATTATGATATTTTATCTTCATTTTTCTTTCCCATCACTTCTTCAGCTAAAGACCCAAAATCAAGGGCTGCCTCGTCTATCGCTTTTTCATAAAGCGACTTGTCCCAGATCTCAAGAATATTGACTGCAGAAGAAACTACAATCTCTCTCTCGATCTGTGAATGCTTTATCAAGTTTTTCGGAATTAAAAGACGACCAGAGGTATCCATCTCTACCGTCTTTACTCCGGCTGTAAAACGTCGTATAAAATCATTATTTTTTTTATTAAATCGATTTAATCCGTTTATTTTTTCCATAAGGAAAGTCCATTCACTTATGGGGTAAAGTTCTAAACATGGATTGAAAACAGATCTTTTTAAAACAAAACCACCAGCCATAATATTTGACAATTGTTTTTTTATTGCAACAGGTAACATTATTCGACCTTTAGCATCTGCTTTACATTCATATGTTCCAATTAAATATTGCACAAATTCTATCTGATTTATATCAAATATAATTTATATTTACCACTTTTTACCACAAATTACCACATTGTTAATAAGTTTTACCACCTTTTAAGAATATTTGTTGAATACACTATAGAAATTAAAATCAGTCGATAAATTGTAATTGTCTATCTTTGATTCATAATTCTGGTAGGACACTGACAAAATGAATAAAATCATCCAAGAAGAAGAATTTCGATACACAGAGTCAGGAAAAGGTCAGCCTTTAATAATTCTTCATGGGCT
>MDTB01146478.1_pt1 | contig 13003 bp, 11 predicted proteins | sample 811161 | NCBI WGS metagenome assembly MDTB01 (sample SAMN05326650, study PRJNA326480) | marine metagenome | isolation source: seawater | place: Mediterranean Sea | collected 2009 | reverse complement strand
TTGTTATTCTTGTTATTCTTGTTATTCTTGTTATTCTTGTTATTCTTGTTATTCTTGTTATTCTTGTTATTCTTGTTATTCACATTTTTACGAGTTGACTTAATAAAATAGGTTATTGGCTTTTTCTTCTTCATTGGCTTTTTAATTATATAGTCGTTTTTAAAGGGACGGATAATGTCTTCCAGATCGTCGTTTGTGAAAAGCGAGCTCTTTTTAAATGATGGTACAATATCTGATGAAAATTCTTGGATCATCTTGTCGGCTGTTGAAAAGTTAAAGTTTGGAGTAAACTTGTTCAAAAGCCCTTCATAGTCACTGCTTTCGATTCCCTTTCCAACTTCATAATGCACTTTCATTGGCGCTTCTCCTTCTTTAGTAATAATTACCTTTTTGTACATATTTAAGTTTATGTAGTTATATAATAATAACAATTTTATTTTTTAGTAAAATTTATAAAATTGATATAAATGACTATTGTTAGATATTACAGGAAAAGTATGGCTACTGTCACCGAATCACAGTACTCAACTATAACACAGTGTATTATTAACGAAGTATCGAAAATGAACTGTCAGAGTGAAGTTGAATACAAAATTGTAATACAAAATTATTTGCAACTTTTAAAAAAGCAATACAATGAGAAGATCTTAAAAAAATGTTTGTCTCAAGTTGTCAGTATCATTGATGACAAGTATTACAACGATGGAATTAGTCCTTGGAGTGATCAGCACTATGACCATTTTATTGAATATCTCAAGTCATGCAGTTATCTTGAAAATGTTCAGATAGTTCAAGACATTGTGAATAATGCTAAAATTGGCGCACCAGTGAATGTGGTTTCTGGAGGAGCCGAAGAAGGAAAAGTCGGAAATGCTGTCAAACTACCTTATTTTATGGGGTCTATGAACAAATATAAGACCATTACGGAAATCAAAAATTGGTCTCGCAAATTCAGAGGTCCTTATACATTATCCGCCAAGTTAGATGGTGTCAGTGCCATGTATTATCGTGGAAAATTATATACACGTGGAAATGGGTATTATGGACGAGACATTAGCTATTTGATTCCGTTTTTAAAACAAAAATTACCTGATTCTAAATTTGAATTCGGTCTTAGGGGAGAGTTGATTATTCGCAAGTCTGTTTTTGTAGAAAAATATTTATCTACTTTTGCAAATTCACGTAATTTAGTGTGTGGATTATTGAATCGGGTTTATTCCAAAGAAAATGAGCGGTTTTATGGAGACATAGATTTTATTGTCTATGATGTCTATTATCATAATCCACTACAGTTTTTTAACAAAATCAAAATTGTGAATGGTTCTGGGAGTCAAATGGTTGTTTATGAAGATAAAATTGACCATGTTAATTTAAACGGTTTGGATTTATTGGATACTGTTTTGAAAAAATGGAAAACAAACTACGATTATGAAATAGATGGTATTATAGTGACAAGTGACAAGCCTTGCATTCATTCTGAACATTCAAATCCAGATTTTGCGTTTGCTTACAAAAATAACGTTATTGGGATTGAGATGAAGCACGCGGTTGTTGACAAGGTTTTGTGGAATGTTTCAAAAGATAATTATTTGAAACCTAAAATCAAGCTCATACAAAAGGTAGAATGTGATGGTTCGCAAATTGAATATGTCACCGGATTTAACGCCAAATACATTTTACAAAATAATATTAAACAAGGAACTGTTCTCAAGATTGGTCTCAGTGGAAATGTGATTCCCCATATCTTTGACATTGTGGGCGAGAATGTGAGTGGAGATGGCGGTATTTGGGAAGACCTAGCAAATCCTGTCACACAGAAGCTGTTGGAAAATATTGATTGTGCGCAAGACTCGTATGTATGGAACAAAAACAAGGTTGATCTAATAAGTACGACTATCAACAATCCCGCCTGTGTTATCAAAAAGAATATGGTGTTCTTCAATTCATTTGAAATCAAGTGTGGTTTGCAGGAGACTACATTGAACAACTTGTATAAATCATTGGGGATTTATAAGCTTGAAGATGTATTATCTTTGACACTAGAGCAGTGGGAACAAGTTGAAAAGGTCGGAACTAAAAAAGGAGGGAAAATTGTTACTGCGTTGAAAAGTGCTCTCGATTGGAATGTTATAAAAATTAAAAGTGCTGGTGGGCTTGCACATTTATCAGAAGATTATTTTATGAATTGTTTACTTGGACTTCAATGTTTTCCCAGAGGATTTGGTAAGAAAAAATTAGATAGTCATATACAATATGTAAAACAAGTTTGTGATAAAAAGTTTCCAAAATTATACGACTTATCATATTTTGGAAAGATTGAAAAGATGTTTGCGAATAATTTGGAAGAATATAAAACACCACAAGTGACAAGCGACAGTATTGAATTGTTTTGCCAAGGTTATTCTAATTTCATTATAAGTTACGATAACATACAAAATAAAACAACTAATATTGAATTGCCTTCTCTTAAGACTTTGTTGGGCAATATGACTTTGCATCAAGATGGTCTTGTCAAGGCTAGTAGTGGAAAAGGAAATATTGTCTTTTCAGGGGTCAGAGATAAAGAAACAGAAACTAATTATATTAACAAAGGATATGAAATATCTGACAGCGTGAATTTGCAAACAAAACTTCTTGTTGTAAAAGACAAGAACGCAAAGAGTACTAAAATGAAAAAGGCTGAATCACTCGGGGTTGAAATTGTTTCTTTAAATGAACTATGATGGCTGTAACAACTGCGCATAAAATGGTTTAAACATAATCTGTTATATCTAAATATCAAAATATCGTCATAGTGTAACGTAAAGAATGTGTAGTTGGATCTATCACGAGACGTCCCGGGAACAAGACGGGGACATCTAGATTCGGTGGTTGTAGTGAATGTGTTTTGGGGATTGTTCTAGTAAGAAGACGATATGCGCTTTTCTCATTAGCCCACAACGTTACGATGACTGATAAAATGTTTTTAATAACATTAAGTCATCTTACAGCAATATTTTATTAATAATTCAATATGATGGTGGGATATATAGGGTAACAGGTTTATGACTAAAAATAACTGAAAATGAGATAGACGCGTATAGATTGAGTGAATATTTTGAACAAATATTTTTTGTGATTTATAATAATTCTCATATCTCATTAAGTTATCATACAGCAAACTTCATATTAAAATTTACAATTTATAAAAAACTGAAGAAGAAAATATAAAGGTCAAGGAACGCTCGAGGACATCGGCATTGGCAACATACAGGTAACGTATATTTATCATATTTTATTTAATATTTAATAAAAATATGGTAAAATATGGTAATGTTTTAGCAAGGTTGCCCGAGTGGTCTAAGGGGGCAGACTTAAGATCTGCTATGTTCGCATGCGTGGGTTCGAACCCCACACCTTGCATTGTGCTCTGTTAGCTCAGTTGGTTAGAGCGTGCGACTGTTAATCGCGAGGCCACAGGTTCGACCCCTGTACGGAGCGTGGCTTATTTTGTTTATTATTATAATACTTTTGTATCAAACTATCTCGCGATAGCTCAGTTGGTAGAGCGGCAGACTGTAGTGGTTATTTTTATGTTGACACGATTATGGCTGTGTCTTGTCGTTGAAATCTGTTGGTCGGGTGTTCGATTCACCCTCGCGAGAAATTTAATTTATTTTGCTGAAATGCTTGCAACGTTGTTTGAGTCAGAGCAATGTTCGTATTGCGTTCCATACAACTCGGAAAAATCAGAGTATTTGAGATTTTTTACATTACTTTCTCCATAAACATTTGGATTGAACGTAACAAGGAATGAAGTATTTGTTAAATTGTTTTGTTGGTGTGGAGTAATCTCCCACTGTTGATTTTTGTTGTTTGGATTGCAATCCCACATGTGTACCTTGCCTCCTCTACGGCTTCGTTGGGACGCATCCAGACATTTGCCGTGGGTTGCTTTGATTTGCTTCGTACTTGAATTGTAATCCCACTGTTGATTTTTATTGTTTGGGTCGCAATTCCACATGTGTACCTTGCCGCCTCGGTTATTTCGTTGGGACGCATCGAGACAGAGACCATGAGTTGCTTTGATTTGTTTTGTGGTCGGATTGTAGCTCCACTGTTGATTTTTATTATTTTTGTTACAATTCCACATGTGCACCTTGCCACCTCGCTTATTTCGTTGGGATGCATCGAGACAAATACCGTGTGTTGCTTTGATCTCAGAAACTGAAAGGTTGTTCTCACTACCTGCTATTGTCTCTGCTGAGGGAACAAATTTCGCTACATCGCCATATTTAATTTTTTCATTGCTATTAGAATTGTCTTTATTTTTTATATGATATATTTTGTTACATAATTTTACTGTATCATTATACTTTATATGAGGGTTATTGCCACTTTGATTTGTAAGATTAATTTCAGACGGCAATTCTGTTTTCTTTGCCGAAACTAGTTCGGGTGTTTGGTTATTGCATTGCACTATTTTATCTTCACCAAATATGTTGAAAATTCCGAGCGTTTCGCTTAGTTGTAATTTTCCGGAATAAGGAACCGCACAACCGCTAACTTGAAGGGTGTTTGGTGGATTAGTTGACGTCACTTGCGATTGCTGAGAATTAAGTTCCCACTGTTGATTTTTGTTGTTGGGGTTGCAATCCCACATGTGTACCTTGCCTCCCCTATGGCTTCGTTGGGACGCATCCAGACATTTGCCGTGGGTTGCTTTGATTTGCTTCGTACTTGAATTGTAATCCCACTGTTGATTTTTATTGTTTGGGTTGCAATTCCACATGTGCACCTTGCCGCCTCGGTTATTTCGTTGGGACGCATCTAGACAGAGACCATGAGTTGCTTTGATTTGCTTTGTATCCGAATTGTAATTCCACTGTTGATTTTTATTGTTTGGGTTGCAATTCCACATATGTACCTTGCCTCCGTTACGACTTCGTTGGGACGCATCGAGACAAATGCCATGAGTTGCTTTGATCAGAGAGTTTGGAGGATCCGGAATGTTCAATAACCGGTTTTGGATTTGATGTTGAACGGTTTTATTATTAGATTCTTGTGCTGTGTTCCCTTCAATAATACTGGAATTTGGTTTACAATGAAATATTAAAAATTCTACCAAAACAAAAGTTATAACTAATAGCAATAATACTTTCAGTATTGTTTTGAAATGAATTTTGTACAACATTGCATATATATAAATATAACATAAAATCCAATTGAATATATTACTATTTATTTTCATTGATGGTCATTTTTTTGCTCTTGTGGCGCAATGGATAGCGCGCGTGACTTCTAATCACGAGGTTGTGGGTTCGAGTCCCACCTAGAGCTTTACTATATATTGGGGGTTCAAATAATTTATTTCTTTTTTTATAGTTTGATAATATATAATTGATTATGGCAAAATCTAACTTAAAGACCCTGACTAAAATGATGAGTTTAAACAAGCTTCAGAAAAAAATCATGTTTCTGATGAAACCTAAAAATATGTACAAGGTGGTAATATTACTTGCGGTGTTGGGTATTTTATACTTTATCCGGCAACGGTTTCTTGCGAAAGAAGGATTTGCGAGTACCGCGGAAGAGTTTGAAGAAGCGATTGTTGGTAAAAAGGCGCTTGTCTTTTTTCACGCCGAATGGTGCGGACACTGCAAAAAATTTATGCCCGAGTGGGATGAAATCAGCACAGAAGTGGAAACAAAGACCCAGGAGGTTATCTTGCTTAAGGTCGAATGCGGAGATCCTGCCAAGAATGAGAAACATGGGGAAATCATGAAAAAATACGATATCAAAGGATATCCGACTATTTTGTCATTTGACGAATCGGGAAAGCACACGGAATATGATGGTGAACGCAGTAAAGAAGGCATTTTAGATTTTTTGGGACTTTCCGCATAATCGCTTTTGTGGTACTTCTAAAGTCAAATTATCTATATTGCAATCCAACTTATTCGTATTTATATGGTAAATGTTCTTATTTTTATCATCTAAATTAATTTTGTTGAATGCAAACAAAATTAATTTCGCACGGGAATATTGCTTCTTATTCACAAGTATTACGTTGTATCCCTTGGCATGATTTTGGGTGTTTTGAATTTCTTTCCAGTAACCAGTCTTCATTTTGCGAAAGAGCAATCCTTGCGCGCTACATATGAACTGAATTTCTTTTTCATTATTTCCCTTGATAGAAAACTCACAGAGCCGCGACTTCATGGAATCTTGATCGTAATTTGAGTAGACTTGTTCTTTGGACAGTTTTTCGTACATTATTATATAGTTAGTGAGCGGATGGATGATTCCCTTCTGTGGGGCGCGTATCTAGTTTCAATTTTATTTTTTATATGAATGTGTGCTAATCATAGAAAGCGACCAATCCGCGCCGTTCAAATTCAAAAGGTTCCCACGATCATCCAACAATTTTACATTGAGTTTTGAAATGTCAACCGGACCGTTATATTTGCGTTTGAATCTGTTTTTGTCGCTTGTGAACATGGAACTTCCCCATACTAATGATTTTGTCTCGAATGGCACAATTGCGAACACGTTATTTATCAAGTCTGCCGATAATTTGCTGTTTGTTTCGTTGAATGATGCACGATAGTTGTTAACCTGTAGCGAAGAATACAATTGGTTTTTGGTGAGAGTTCGTCCCGATGCATTCACATAACTATCGTAATTGCTGTCATTCAAGCAATTGAGAGAATTGTCAATATCTTTGAAATATTTCTTGTTACTTATGTAAGACTTTCCATTGTTGATTTGAACCAAACTCTTGTTGCTTTGATTCTTGTTCATGTCGTCAATGACAATAATAAAGTATTTTGTATACGGTAAATGACACAATGCCTCGGCGGTGACGGTGGCGGTGCTGTTCACATCATAGCTAATTTTGTCGTAATTTTCAACATCTACATTTCTGAAACCTAGTAGCCAGCCCAAATTGTGATTGACTTTGCTTTGAACATTTGACCCACTGTTTGCGTCTAAACAGCGGTCCGCAAATGAGTACTCGCTTGTTTGATTATTGTCATAAAATATTGCGGTGTATCCGCTGGCATCTCCGCTCGTCACGGTCACCGTGTTTGTTAAATCTTGGATTGCAAACGAAAGGTCAATTGAACTGGCAGATAATTTGTCGTTTATACTTGAAATAATAGAACTATTTGAATAATTTCCGGGATCAATCGCGATTTTGGTTGGCGGAGAATTATTGGAAATATCATACACATAAAAATAGTTGTTTCCTTGATCTTCGCTTATATTGTAAAATGTAAACGGAATGCAAATATTTGCTAGTTCTATAGAAACTGTGCTATCTAACGTATCATTCAAATCAATAATCATGTCGCTACTTGTGTACGAATTATATTTCTTATTTTGAGATAGCAAATTTTCGCGATAACAGGAGTCAATGTTTATGATGCGATGATTTTCGCGGTAAACCGGCAAATCCGCTTTAGTGGTCACTGCAACTTCTGTACTGACACAAGGATGCGATTGCGACTGAAACGATGAGGATGAAAAAATTTCTTTGGCCAACATTATTGCTGAATTATCAACAAAATCTTGAATGTATTTGGAATTTTTGTAATTGTATTTTTTCATTAGGTAAGAAAATAAATGTTTTTTGCCATCTTCAACATCTATCATTGTATACGTATTCAAGAACACATTACTATTCATAGAATCATTGTAAAGTTTTTTAATGCTCTTTAAATTATGATTGTCCATATTCAATTCTTGGGTCATTTGCTCCATATTTATGATATTATATATAATAGGTTATAATTTTTTACAACAATACTGAACTATTTTCATTTCAATATTGTTAAGTATACATCAGACCAATTATACAATAATTATACAAATCATTGATCGTGTCTTCTATTTTTTCGTCTACCAGCATATTTGAGGCAGGTACTCCTACCAAATTCAATATTCGGTTGATTTTGTCATTGAGACGAACAATAATACCAATCAATGCGAAATCAACAAACGAGTTTCCATAGTCGGCGTTCTTCTTTTCAAATAGAGTTACGTTGTTGGTCATGATGGTTTCGGAGCAGGTCTTTTTTAAAACACACAAAATAGTCAAACTATTTTTTGCCAAATCAATCAAACAACTGTTCAATTGCTTTTTATTTAGGTCGGTTTGTTCATTAATTTTGATGGACGTTATTGAAATACTTAGATTGTTTAACAAGTCTAACTTTTGGGCCTTTAGTTCTTTCAGATAATTTTTCATCTCTTCTTTTTCGCTCGGGGGCGGAATTGCATGGAATGCCTCTTTGACAACCATTAATGCTTCTTGATATTTTTTCATATGTGATAACTTTTGTAATATGATTATAGATGTCTTTCAAATCTTAATTCAATTTTATTATTTATTATAAGAAAAATTGAATTAATAGAATAAACATATATAGAAATATATGCCAAATTGGAATGAGCCTACCTGATATACAATCAATTTTAGAGAACATGTCTAACCAAATCGTTCAGATCAAGAGCGGGGTGGATGAACTAAATACTAAAGTGGGCATAATAGAAACACGGGTAAAAGAGTTGCAAACCTCTCAACCTCCTCAGACCCAGATTGCCATGGTTACTACGATTTCGTCCTCGGAAGAGAAAATAAAACTGCTCAATGAACAAACCAAGAGTGAATTACAAGAAGATTTAGTGGCTGCAATAAAAACACGATGCATCATCGCTGATTCGGGAGTTCATAGTATATTAGAACAGAATATCACAATATACGACTATATTGTGGATATTATTTATGAAATTGACAATGAATCCTCTTCCAAATACATATACGGATTTACTGATTCTAAAAATAATCTGTACTATTGGAATCATTCTAAAAAAACTTGGTCAAAACTGACAAAGACTTATTTACATGAAATATTTATGGAAATACAACAAAAAATCATAATCAAATACAACGAGCTTATGAATAAAGATGATAAATTGAAGAAAGGATGCGTAGAAAATGGGGATCTTATTTTCACAGATGATTTTGAAAAAAGACATGGCGATTTCAAAAAAAGTCTAATTTCTAAGTTTGTATAATTTTGTCTTTATTTACTATAATGAAGAGGAACACAAGAAAGAATATTGCAAATAAAATGAAAATGCGGAAACCTCAGAAAACGAGAAACTCGCACAAGTCGAAAACAGTGAAAATGATTAAACAAAAGCGAATTGGGGGAGGAATTGAGGGTGGGGGTGATCTAATTTTTGCTGATAATAATTCGTTCAATTTAAATCCATATGTGCGTGAGAGTCACAATTGTTACATGTACTTTTTGAACAAAAAAAATGACGAGGTTGTAAAAATATGCAAAAAGGACTACCCTAAACACAAACTGTGTCGACGAGCACAACCTGGTTACGTATCGGGGCATCCGTTGTTGAAGAAGGGCGATTACAAATGTCCAAACATCATGAAGCGCACTTTAGACGATAATCCAAATATTTACAAAATTGATGAGAATCGCAAATGTAGTATGTCTCACTATAAGGGAGCGCTTGTTGTTGCGCCCAACAGAGACTATCATTATTATCGCAAAAATGATGATGGGCAATGGACCCATAAACCTGGATACAAACCGTCCACAGTATTAGATTCAAAAAATAATTTAATTGTAAATCCTCGCAAGGCCGCACGCGACTATGGGGGTACTCTGAACTATAAAGAGTTTTGTGGATACCTTTGCGTACCTAGAGAAGAAAGGAAAAAGAGAATGGCTCATTGGAACTATCATCATAGAACTCGTAAGGGGGGCGGGAAAAAAATAAAAAAAAATCGCACGAAGCATAAGATGAAAAAAAAGACAAAAAGAAGTTCAATAAAAAAGAAACCGAAAAAATGAGCGGACTAGGGGGGTGGCGTTTATTTTTTATTATAAATTTGTAGTGAATATCAATACATCGGTTCTTAGTTATATGAATACTTCTGTAAACAATAAAGACAAATATGGCGAAGTTTTTACTCCACCATTTTTGGTGCAACAAATGGTTGATGATTTGGAGTTTTTTAATGAAAGTGGGGGTGAATTGTCATTACCAAATATAGGTAATGTTTTTGAACCTGGTGCCGGAAAAGGTGTCTTTTTTGATGTTTTTGTGAATCAGAATAATTGTTTCTGCGGAAATTTCAAGTACATATTAAATGAAATTAATAGCGAACATTTACATGATTTACAGAGTGTTTGCAAAAACCACGGAGATAATAGTGAGATTGTTTTTCTAGACTGTCTGGATTTTGATGCGAAATCTTGCATTGATTGGCTAGGAGATTGCGATCTTGTCATTGGGAATTTGCCATTTAACTGTAATACTAAAAAGTTTGTGCCATCTTTGGCAATAAATCACAAAGATGATGAAAGCGTGACAAAGTCTAAATCGGTGACACTGTGGACTAAAATTACACACTTTTGCTTTGAACATATATTGAAACCAGGTGGGTATTTTTACGCGATTATTCCATGTATTTGGTTGAAACCCGACCGGGGCGGCGTTTACGATTTGTTTACTCGCGACAATTCTGTTCTCATGTTAAAAACGTTTGATTGCAAGACCGCAAACACTATCTTTGAGTATAATTGTCAAACACCAATTTGTTATGTTTTAGTTCAGAAAAAAAAGACAAATTGTGATAAACCATTTAAGTTATATGATCATCAAAAAGAGAAATATTTAGATTTTAGATTGAGCCCCGGCAAATGCATACCCACACATTGTGTCCAAAAATTTATTTGTCACTCTGAGTATCTAGAGAAAAATAAAATATCTTCGTGCTACGAACATGTCTTGAAAATATCCACATTGAATCCCAAATGTCTGGCTGGCGAAATTTTTCGGTTCTCAAAGGGAGGGTTAGAAGACTACGAGGGGCCCGGCGGGGAAGGTCAAGGGGCGGATTCTTACAAGATTATTACTGGTTCATTGTTTGATAAAAAGACAAATAAGCTCACGCTTAACGGATTTGTTTCAAGCGTTCCTTGTTTGTATTATGGAAAACCAAAATTGATATTACCACACAAACGCTTGGCAAAATTTTATAAAGATTATGATGGAACGTACAGTTGCTTTGGACGCGACATGTATGTCTTTTTATGTGACAATCAAAAACAAATTGATGAACTTTACGAGTTTTTGAATAATAATGCTATTGTAAACCAGATGATTGAAACCGGATTTACAATACGAATGAACTTTATTGAAAAATATGTGTTCCAGTATATTCCATGGATTTTTCATTCTGATTTTGATTTTTACTCTTATCAACAAGAGTGTCAAGTAAATTGATTTTTAACACATTTATTTGGGACGCGGCGAAAATCCATTTACCTTTTCTAGATGATTCCACCAATCACTTTCATTTTTAATGTCTGAATTTGCGGATTTCCACAATATATCAGTATGTTCAAAACAATACCATCTGGTTCCGTTTTCGTTAAATTCTCCAAGTGTTACATCCCCTATATCTTGGGGCTTGATCCCACACTTGAAACACGGTTTGAATGACTTTTTTGTATAGTTCATGTTGCTGAGTTTATTATAAATTTATATAGTTTAAGCGTTTCAATTTTTATTTTAATCTTAAAAGTTTCTCTCATCCGGAACGTACTTGTACGCTTTTATCAAATAGGGGAAAAGCGGAACTATTTTGTTATCATCACTGAGATCTACAGTTGTTCCATTTGTTGATTTGATCGTTGATACATAATGATATACCGATTCACCCCCTTCCACGAGAGGGCTGCTGATTCCGTTGTAATAATCCAAATCACCTTTTCCTTCAACATATTCGTCATGTTCATACGACGGCTGTAGTATTTTAACTTCGCCATTTTTGTTGTACGATACCGGACCTGTAACTGGCACGCCATCAAACATATATCCTACTATTGGAGAAACATTTTGAGAACTAACCAAATCATTAATGTAATCGGCTACCGAACTCTGCGATACATTTGTCAGCGCGGAGTTTCCCGTTGCACATAGCGGATGTTGATGATAGTGATACTGTTTGTTTGAATCCGGATGTCCGCAACAACTATCAAACATTTCGCTCTCAACTGCGTAAGTATTTCTACCTGCTGTAAATGAATTATACATTAAACAACCATTTACTGCCACACCAATAGCATCTAAGGGGAGCTCATTTCTTCGGTTCCATTTCCAATTTTCACCAGCGGGTTCTTTGGGAATATAAAATACATGCTCATGTTCGCCAATGTAATTGGGATTTCCATCTTCACCGTCTGTCGCCGTACGAAGCTCCTGTTCCCAAATACCTTTGATGGTTATTTGTTTTCCGGAATTGTCATATATTTTGGGAGTATAGTTTGGAACCCCGTTACTTTCCACCTTGATAAACGCTTTACCGTTTTCGACAATTTCTTCCGCGTTTACTCTACAATACAAGATTTCTCTTTTGCGTCCCATAACTTTCTCACCAGATTTACCTTCCAAGAATAAAAAATTTTCTGCCATATAATAAAATTAAATATTAATTTATTGTGTCTTATTTTGTCTTTTATTTGTAATTTATGTTGTTAAAAATATTTGTCAAACAATTTTGTTTGTACACTTCAAATATATTGATAAAATCATCGCATATTTTTGGTGATGCAACCCCACGTTTTAGCTTTGTTTGAGATGTTTTTTCAGAATGACTTGTGTTAAAATTACTATATATTACTAATCGCATGTAGTAAGAATCTACTTGAAGTGACCTGTTCCATTGCAATCCATATTTGTGACTTCCGCGGTGATGAACTACGCAGAAATAAAACTCTTCTATATTCATAATGGCTTCATAATGGCTTGGTTTCTTATAATTGCTGTGAAAATGACTCATTATTATTTCCCATATTTCTTGTGGAAAATACATGTATTCTGAATAGATTTCACAACGGTATCGGCTTTATTGAAAACAATATTCAAATTGTATTCATTTCAATTTTATTGTGTCGGGTCTTGTTTTGGCTTGTCCAGAATA
>MDTB01095498.1_pt1 | contig 13003 bp, 13 predicted proteins | sample 811161 | NCBI WGS metagenome assembly MDTB01 (sample SAMN05326650, study PRJNA326480) | marine metagenome | isolation source: seawater | place: Mediterranean Sea | collected 2009 | reverse complement strand
CCAAAATTCTTATTGGAACCAATTTTTATTTCTATATTTTGATTTAATTCGTTCATTAATGACTAAATTTTTAGACTAAATTCTATACCTTGATAATCTTTTTTTCATTTCAGTTAACTAACTAGCTTTAAGTTCAAAAATTAAGTCAACAACTTTATTTTTGAAATTTTCAAATGAGAAATTTTGATCTGCAAAAAAATATGCCTCTCTCATTTTAGACTCTAATAATTCTTTATCTTTCAATAATGAACTTATTGAAGTTGATATTTCAGTTGGGCTTGTACTTTTTAAAAATACCCCATTTGAAGCTATTAAAAGTTCCTCAATTTCTCCGGCATCTGTGGAAACAACAACACAACCAAATTTCATTGCTTCTAGAATCGATAATGGTAAAGCCTCAGTTTTATAGTAAGTTGGTAGCACGAAAATATGGGTTTCTGCCAGTTTACTCCATTTTTTAGAACCATAGACTGGTCCACAGTTTTCTATGTAATTTTTTTTTGAGGATAGATCTATCGCTCTCGAAACTTTTTTAGTTAATTTTCCTAGTGTTGCACCAGCAAACCAGGCTTCAAATTCCAATCCCTGATTTTCTTTTAAAATTATCATTGCCTCTATAAATTCTGCTATCCCTTTTTCTTCGATAAGATTTGACATATATCCAATCGAGACTTTTTGATTTAATTTTGATATTTTTGAATCTAGCTTTTGGTAATCAAAATTATATTTCATATCCTTTTTTACGAATCCAGGTATTACTCTTGATTTCAATTTTCCTGATAGATAACATTTTGAATCAGATTTTATGTTTAGCATTTCATATGCTTTATCAACCTGTGAATGCATATTACTTCCCAAGACTACCCACAAATCTATGTTTCTAAGGTATTTCCTTAAAAAATAGTTTTCTAATCTATTTGACTTATTTAAGAAATCTAACAAGTCAGAACCAACCAAGTGACAAATAAGTTTTGAGTCTAAATAGTTATTCAAGAAATAAATTGGGAAATCTCTTAGCCAAAAACTTACTCTTGATCTGTGGAGCACTAAGTAAAATATCTTATCTTTTTTTGGAAAAAGCAATATTGTCAATATTGAAATTAAATATGAAAAAAAATCAATGATGAAAAACTTGTTTTTGATAGGCGCTTTGATTAACTCAACCTCAAAATTACTCATCAAAGATTCCTTCAAGGCCAGAATAGTTTGTAGTTGTCCTGTTAAGGTACCCTTAAAGACTCCACAAAGATAAATTTTCATCTTTTTCTAAAAGAAATTAATTAAACCAATCTGGATTTTGATCGTACCATTCAATTATTTCAGGTAGATCTTTTGTTAAAGATCTAATAGGCTTCCATCCCAATTTTCTTAATTTGCTGTCATTTACAGCATACCTTGAATCATTAAACGGTCTATCTTGAACAAATTCAATATTTTCTAGACTTTCATTTTTTCTTATTAGGTTATTTATAAGCTTAGCTACCTCGAGATTTGAGAGTTCTAAATCTGAGGCAATGTTATAAATTTCACCCGAGAGAGCTTTTTGCATATAACTTCTAATGCACTGGCAAAATCTAGGGCCGATAAATAATGTCTTTTATTTGTTCCGTCGCCTTGAATCTGCAAATTTTCTTCATTTAGTGCTCTGGAAATAAATTTAGGAATAATTTTTTCAGGAAATTGTCTCTTTCCATATATGTTGTTTGCACGAACAATAGTTACAGGTAAATCAAAAGAACTATAATAGCTTTTAACAATCATTTCGGCGGCGGCTTTAGAAGCAGAATATGGATTAGTCGGATTTAGTGGATCAGATTCTTTGAATTCAGAATCAATATTTTCTCCATATACTTCATCTGTGCTTACGTGAATTATTTTTTTCACTTTATTTCTTTTTGCCGCTTCCATCAAAGAGTGAGTTCCTAAACAATTTGTTTTAGAAAATATCATTGACTCTTCGAATGAATTATCTACGTGACTTTCAGCAGCAAGGTGAAGAAGTAAATCAATATCTTGAGTGTGCTCTAAACATAGATCTATATCGCAAATATCACCAACTATCAGCTGATGTTTTGAGTTTTTAGTTACTGAAGGAATATTTTTTAAATTTGCTGCATAAGTTAACTTATCTAGAATTAAAATCTGTGCTTCCGGATATATCATAGAAAAATGATCAAAAACATGGGAGCCAATGAATCCTGCTCCACCAGAGATAAGTATTTTAAAAAATTTCATCTTAGAAATAATTTTATATCTATTATGATTTTTTTAACTCATTTTTCTTTAGATATAATCCAATAAGAATTGGTAAAAGAGGAAATGAAGGAGGAATAGAGCTGTTGAGTATAATGAATAATACAATTGATTCTGTTAATCTTGAAAATGAGCCGTCTTGAATAGATAAAAAAATAAATAATAGAAATATTGCTCCTATTATTCCTAGTTCATAAATATACAAACCAAAAAAGGACATGATAGGGCCTGCATTTATGTACCAAAAAATCCCATCCCATAATAAGACCAATTCTGTATGCATGTTACCCCAAGAGTGAAAACCTCCTGGCATTAAATCATTTAGGATTGATCCATGAATAGGAAAGACTACATGAGCAAGCCGATCGTTGACACTTTCATCTATTAGAATTAGTGAAGAAGGACCTAATTCATACAAAAGTTCAAAAAGTCTTACCATTCTAGTTTCACTAAATATTTGTAGAGTCGCGAAAATTAATACAGCCCCAAAAAAAAGAATTAAAAAAGTATGAAAGAGTTTTAGTCTGATGAATAAAACTGGAAGACTAACTAGAAGATATAGGATCATCATTGATGATCTAGATAAAAAGATTATTGCAAAAAAATTTAATAGGAGAACAAATGTTAAAAATCGATCTGGCTTAAAATCACATTGAACTAAGTATATAAAGCATAAAAAATACAAAAAAATACCAAAAAAAGTTGGTTCAGGAGTTAATGAAGTCACACCCCTTGCTACAGTTGCAACATTAGAAAATGTAATATCCCTTGTACTAACTATTGATGAAACTATTTCAGGGATAAAAAGCTGCATAACCGCTATAAACAGATACAAGAAATTAACTGTATAAAAGATTTTCCATGGGAAGGATTTACTTTTCAAATACATCAAAAATCCTACTAAGCACACAGAGAAAGATGAATAAGAGAGAATTGCTCTAATTGCCGTAAATCCTGAGGGCCCAGCATAATTTAGCTCTGAATAAAAGAACCATACAAAAAGGGCAAAAATTGGAATTATGAAAAAATATAAATAATTTATATTGAGCCTAACTCTGAAATGTAATGCTAAAAATACTAACCCAAAAAGTAGGGGCCAAATTTGAGAATCCCTAGAATTTAGTCCAAAATTGACCCAAGGAATCAGCATAAAGGCAACAAAAGTTGCTCCAAATAATTGACCTAAACTCAAATAGTTTTTTTTTGCACTATTCACTGATGATTTATTTTCTGAAAAAAATTTATAACTTTTTTTGGTAAAAAATATTTAATGATTAGCTTTAAAAATTCCAAGGATATTTTAGAAACATAATAGAAAAACTTGTATGTAGAAAAATCATACTTCAAGACAATTTTCATGTTGCTTATAAGCGCTCTGAGCCTTTTTGTATCTGAAATACCTCCTGATTTAAATACAGAGATAATTTTATGAAGTTTATAGATTTTTGCTTCGGATTTTATAGACTGATAAAAGAATTCAAAATCAGCACTTATTTTATTTTCAATATTATAAAAATTTTTAACCTGATATTTCCGTGAGATCAAGACAGACTGATGAATAAACTGTGCACCTTTCCAAATATTCTGAAGATTACCCATCTTCATCTTTTTATTAAAACTATCATAAGCAATTATAGTATCTCCAATCACCAAGTCATAATCTGAATATAATTCATCATTCAAAAGTTCCCTCAAAGTATTTTCCGTAAAATACTTATCTCCAGCATTCATGAAGTTAAGCCATTTTCCTCTCGCTGACTTTATGCCTTTATTCATTGCATCATATATTCCTTGATCTTTCTCAGAAATTAATTTGGTTATTATGGACTTATAATTATCTAGGATTTTAAGGGTTTCGTTATCTGAACCTCCATCAATAATTATGAGTTCCGCATTATCTAAATCTTGAGATGAAATACTCTCTAAAGTCATTTCCAACTCATAAGTTTTATTAAAAACAACTGTGATGATGGAAATTTTTGGGAAATTCACTTAATTTTTATTAAGATCTGACATTTGGGAAATTTTCATAGTACCAATCGTATGTATTCTTCAAACCATCATTAAGAGAAATAGAATATTTCCAGCCTAAAGAATTCATTTTTGAAACATCAAGAAGTTTTTTTGGAGTTCCATCTGGTTTATTTTGATCATATTCAATCTGCCCTTTAAAGCCTGTAACTTTGATTAAACAATCTACCAGATCTTTAATTTTAATATCCTCACCTGTACCAACATTATAATGAGAAGTAGAATCATCTAATTTTGAATCATATTCTTCCCTGTCTAAATCCATTGTGAAATAGCATGCTGAAGCAAGGTCATCAACATGTAAAAATTCTCTAAGAGGTTCTCCTGAGCCCCAAATTTCAATTGTGTCTATATTATTTGTAATGGCATTGTGAAATTTATTAATTAAAGCGGGTATCACATGACCATTTTCTAAATTAAAATTATCCTCAGGCCCATATAGATTGGTTGGCATTAGACTTCTAGTATCAATCTGGTATTGAACATTCAGCGCTTCCGCAAGTTTAATTCCAGCAATTTTAGCTATTGCATACCATTGATTAGTACCCTCTAGTTTTCCCGATAGAAGTTGATCTTCTGCAATTGGATTTTTGGAAAATTTTGGATAAATACAAGAAGAACCCAAAAAAATTACTTGATCTAAATCATATTTAAGACACGAATGAAGTAAATTATTTTGAATTTGGAGATTTTCTAAAAGAAATTCAACGGGATAAATAGCGTTCGCTCCTATTCCTCCGACTTTTGCAGCAGCTATTATTAACTTATCAACATCGTTGTTTTCAAAAAAATTTTCAACGGATTTTTGATCAGTTAGGTCTAGCTGATCTTTGGTCTTAGTTATTAGATTCTTGAAACCCTTTTTTTTAAATAATCTATAAATGGATGAGCCAACCATGCCTTTATGACCGGTTATAAAAATTTTATTCTCTTTTGATAAGCTCACATTATTGATAAATATCTATATTCAATTATCCATAGATTTTTGAACAATTTTCATATCTTCTTCTATCATCTCTCTACACAATTCTTCGATACTTACTGAAGGACTCCACCCTAATTTGGATTTTGCTTTTGATGCATCTCCTAGAAGGGATTCAACTTCTGATGGTCTGAAATATTTTTCATCGACTCTAACAATTATATCTCCTGGATTAATATTTGATTTTTTATCTTTGTTTTCGATCGATACCACTTTGCATACTTCGTCTAAGCCTCTTCCTATGAATTCAATTTTTAGACCAATTTGTTGAGCAGACATCGAAAGGAAGTCTCTTATACTATGTTGTTCACCAGTAGCAATTACGAAATCCTCTGGTTGATCCTGTTGTAGCATCATCCATTGCATTTTTACAAAGTCTTTTGCATGTCCCCAATCTCTCAATGAATCTAAGTTTCCAAGATAAAGACATTCTTCCTTTCCATAATAAATATTTGAGAGGCCTCTCGTTATTTTTCTTGTAACAAACGTTTCTCCTCTTCTAGACGATTCGTGATTAAATAAAATTCCATTGCATGCGAACATTCCATAAGCTTCTCTGTAATTTTTTATTATCCAATAGGCATATAGTTTTGCAACTCCATATGGAGATCTAGGATAGAACGGAGTTTCTTCATTCTGTGGAGTTTCTTGAACGAGACCATATAATTCTGATGTAGATGCCTGATATAGTTTAGTTCTATCTATCAGATTCAAGAATCTTATTGCTTCAAGAATTCTCAATGTACCTAATGCATCAACATTCGCTGTATATTCAGGTGTATCAAAAGATACAGCCACATGGGATTGAGCAGCCAGATTATAAATCTCATCTGGCTCTATCATTGCAATCAATTTTGTAATATTCAAAGAATCAGTTAAATCACCATAATGAAGGATCATTTTTGGATTTAAATTGTGCGGATCGTCATAAATATGATCGATTCTTTGTGTGTTTAGAGATGAAGATTTTCTCTTCACTCCATGTACTTCGTAACCTTTTTCTAAAAGAAATTCGGCTAAGTAAGAGCCATCTTGTCCTGTTATTCCTGTAATAAGTGCTTTCTTCATAATGTTCATATTATAAATGCCTTATCTGATATTTATTAAAATGGTTTTAAGAAAACTTTTTATTTTTCTCCATATTTTGTATCTTAAAAGTATTTGTTTTGAATGTTCATTAAAACCACCATTTATTAACTTTGGATTAATATAAAGTCTAGCTCCATTGACAGCCATTTTTTTGTGAAGAATAACGTGCTCGCATACCTCGTTTTTACTTTCATCTAAATATCCATATGACGATGACTGAAGATATTTTCTTTTATAAATTGCTAATCCGCCAAATGAAGAAAGAACTTCAATAAAACCTTTAGACTCAGGAATTGTTATCATCTTCGACAAAACAGCTTTTGATAAACTTTCTTCTTCACTTAATCCGTTATTTAAAAGTTTAGAATAGTCTTGCCAACAATCATTCGGACACCATCTTTGATGTCTTAAAGCTGAAATATCATAATATGGTCCTTCTTGATTTGCTGAACACATATCCCAATTTTTACCGCCCATCCAGCAGCTATCAACTGAATTTTTTGTTAACAAGTTATTCACCCCATCCAAATCAGCAACTGCCACATAATGGCACTTATCATACTTGCCTGAAGATTTCATTTCTTCAAGACATAAGTTTCTACAAAAAGTAATTCTCTCTAATCTTCCAGGAATAGTATTTGATAGATCACCCAAGGAACTAAAATTGAAGTTTTTATCTAAAGTTTTAAGTTTTTTTAAAATTTTAGGAGTATTATCATTGCTATCACTTTCCACTATAAAAAAAAGAACTTTTTTAAAACTTGAAAAAGAATGTCTTAGATTAATTATTTCTCTCTCGAGAGTTTTTTCACCATTTTTGATGATACCCAAAATTAAAATTTCATTTTTCATGAAATAAGTTTAATTAAAATCGTTAATTTCAATTTCTCTTTCGTTTTTATTATTTGGCATATCTAAGTCGTGGGGCTGAATAAAATAATTCAGAAGCTCTCTGGTAGAACTAAAAGTAACTTCGATAACAGTAGGCAATAAGCTATTTTTAATGATTTGACCAAAATTGTTCACATGTATGTGAACAACATTTAAGTCAAATTTATTGCAAAATAACTCAACCTTGTCTAAGTTCAAATCAAAATCATGGAACTCAATGATTAAACCAGTAATTGATTTTTGGTTCTTTAAAATTTCCTCCAGTACTCTGTACTCATCTCCTTCAATATCAATTTTCAAGAATGCTTTATTGGACCTAGCCTCCTTCAAAACATCATTTAGAGTAAAGTAATTTGGACCAATTTTATTGCTCAAAAACTTTTGTTTATGAATGATTTTACCTCTGAAGAATTGTTTGTATGAGAAGTACACAATGCATGAATTGATAAATAAAAATGGCTTGTAAAATTTCAATAAGTTTTTAATGATATTTTTAAAAAATAAAAATGAATTTATTGAGGCATCATAAGCCAATACTCTTATTTTTTTTTGTGAATAAAAATCTTTCTCAAAACTCCAATCATCATTTATTCCAAAGCTTATTAATATTTCTGACCTTTCAATATCCTCTTTTGGAATAAGGTAACCTCCATCATTACCCCTACCCAACCTAGTAAGGTTTCTTGCACTCTTGTATTTTAAAAAAGAGGGTAAATTTATTTTATTTTGCATTTATTAAACATTTAAAATTTCTTGTAAGATTTTTTTTAGTTTTTTCTTATAAATTTCAGCAGAATGATTTTCATTAAGATATTTCTTAATATTAACTCTTTGCTCATTTATATTTTTTTCATCTGTATTTAGTGCCTTAATCATAGCTTCATATACTGAACTTTTCGTAAGGTCTCTTATTTTGTATCCAAAGTTATTAAGGTCAATGCAACATTGCTCTGTTACAAGAGGAACAAGCCCCATATTCATGCAAGTCAGAACAGAAGAAGCTCCTCCTTCTGAACAAGAAGGAAGAATCACAAATTTATTCTTTTTTAAAAGATTGCCCATTTTTACTGATGAAGGATCAATCATGCCATGAAAGTTTATAGTCTCGATTTCAAAATCTTTTTTATAGAAGTTCATGAAGTCATCTTCTTCAGAAATAGGGCCGCATATATCTAGTGTGCAATTAAATTTTAATTCCTTAAATGCATCTATAGTAAGATCTAATCCTTTAAATAATGCTCCTGCACCTCCAAACCAGAGAAATCCATTATTATTACTTAACTCTGAGCTATTTTTAGAATCAATAAAAGGAACTTTGATAGAAAGTGTATCCTCCCTAATACTTTTGTAAGAATTTTTAGAGAACTCATTACCGGTTACAATCAAAAAATCTGATTTTTTTGCGCATATCTCCCAAGGCCAGGAAATTTCTCTTCTAGGCTTTATAGCAAAGCCCTTTTTATTGAAAAAATGGTTTATTCTTTGAGATTCCATTTCATTAGAGAAGTTTGGATTTGAACCTGTCAAGTAACAGATTGAAGTTCCTTTAAATTTTTTTAGAGAGTTGTAAAGAGGATAGCCAAAACCAAAAATTAGATCATATTTTTCGGTATTTATTTTCCTTTTATACTGCCAATCTACAACGTCGACCGAGAAATTTAATTCGTTAAAACATTCAAAAATTTTTCTTGTCTCAATTACATTAGAGTGAGTTGTAGGTCTATTTTTAAAATAAAAGGGAGATTTTATATAAGAAATAAGTACTTTTTTGCTACCTGAATTACTCAACCTTATTGGTGGCGAGTAATTCACGAAAGTTTTTCGAGCAAAATTTTTAATATTTGAGTAGATATTCATTCATTTGTAAGCTTCAATAAATATTTGATGCGTACCCTTTCTTGGAGCGCAATTTTTCTCATCTAAATCTTTGAAGATATTATCTTTCCATGATGTTGTATTAAATTCTTCCTTTGAGATATTTTTATAATTTTCTTTTTTTAAAATTTCACTTATTAAAAAATTGTCATACAACAACATATGTTTCTCGCCCAAGGATGCAAACGAAATGTTTTGCTTCCTAAAGCTTTTAGAGAACAAGAAGGAGACTGCATAATTTCTAATTATCGTAAGTGCATCCAATATTAAAAAAGGATTATGGACAATTCTAAGGAAGTTTCTTTTATAAAAATTACTCTCTGAAAGTCTTTCTGACATAAAACCAGAATCATCTCCAACTAATTCAAAAACATATTTTTTTAGAGAGTCATTGTTTGAAAGAGATAAATCATATAAATATTTTTTCAATAATCCACCTCTTTTATTTCTTACGCATTGATCAAAAATTAAAAGTGATAGAAATTCTAATTTTTCAATATCGTTATTTTCAATTTGAAAAAAGTATTCTTTTATAAGGAATTCAAGATCTGGCATAACAATTCTTATCATTCCGCCAGGCTTCAAAAGTCTGAGACACTCCTTTAGAAAGCTAGAGAGATCTTCTCTAGGAATATGTTCTAAAAAATGCGATGTGTAAATTACGTCAAAAGAATCATTATCATATGGCAGATCAGAAAGTACATTCATTCTCTTCACTGATTTATCATTTGAAGTGAAATCAATATTAGTCCAAAACTCACTATTTATTAGAGAATTTCCGCAGGCAATGTTAAGAAATTTCATATTGTTTTTAAGATTTAAGTTTTTAATTTAAATAAATTTCTAGTTTAAAACTTTTTTAAAAGGATGCATTGATATCAAAAAAATATAGATAAATTAGTATATTTCAAACTTTTACCAAATAAAATTTAGATTATTCGTTTTAAACTTTTTTAAGCACATTATTCAATTGTCTATTTGGGAACATATCGAGCAAAGAATTTCTACCCAGGTTATAAATTCTATTAGGAAATAAATCATTTAATTTTTCATATTGTTCAAATATTTCTGAAAGTTGTTGAAATGTATTGGTTAATTTTGCCTCATTGATGCCTTGCTTTTTATGTGTTTCTAAAATTTCTATTTCTTTTTTTAAACTAAATTTCGTTTTATCAATACTATCGAATCTCGCATCACCAATGTCTCGCATAAAATAATCATGATCCATCCCAAGAAGATATATTTCATTAAATCCCATATACAATGAACAAATCAAAGCACATATGGAACCAGTTTTTGCTGTCCAAATATTTGATTGCATATCTAAATCAGAATCACAAAATTTGTAAGATTGACTGCTATTTATAACGTTAGAAAAAAACCAGAAAATTTTTTTCTCATTGAATAAATTATTTTTCTCTAATATTGACTTTGAATTGGGTTCATAATTATCTAGTCCAAATAAGCAGATGACATTATTTGGTATAGTTTTATCGAGATCTTCAAAATGTTTAATCCAATCTTCTTCTTCACTTGGTCCATGTATTGGTGATTCGAAGTGATATTTTGCAGTATTAGTATTACAAATATCTTTAAAATTTGGATGATAGGCAAGGCTATGAATAGATATAACTATTTCATTCTTAAGAAGAGTAAGATCTTCAAGATCAATTGATTTTCCCGACCCTAATAAAAAACATCTTTTATTTTTGTGTTTATCTCTAAGCTCGTAGTTTATTTTTAAAAGTTTTTTATAGGGTAAAAATTTAAAATACGATTTGTAATTTTGAATTTTGTTAAGCAGATAAGGGGAGATATGATTTTTTAAAGTTGAAAGATTCTTTTTTGAAAGCTTCATGTTCAGATTATAAGTTTATTATTTTATAAAATCTTAAAGTAAATGAATTTAAGTTCATTTGTAAATCTGAAAAAAGATAATAAGCAATTAATAGCAATATCCTTGAATGATTTGCAAATGGCAAGGGCATTTTTTTGTAAAATCCAAGCCGAAATAAAAAATTCATCGTCATCTTTATTCATATTGATAAATAGTAATATTTTCTTTAACCAATTTATTGTTATTTTAAAGTTCTCTTGATGGTATTTTTTATAATTTGAAATAATGATTCGCAGTAACTATTTTATATAAAGAAGAAATCTAATTGATACATCTAATTTCATTAAGCTTAATAACGAGAGGTAATATCTTGTTTACTTACTTGCGTATTTTTTGAATACGATAATTAAAGATCTCCTTTAAATAAACATTTTGAAAAAACATATATGCTAGAATTCTTTCTTTATTTTACATTTGATACCGATATTGGAAGAAGAAACTAAACAGAAGTTTATTGAAGTAAATATTTTAGAAATATTTTCAATTTTTAAAAAGTCATATAAATTGATATTTTTAATAACTTTTATAGGTTTTATATTTTCAGTTTATTACTCATTTGCAGCGAATAAAATTTATCATTCTGTTTCATTATTAGCTGCTGCTGAGGAGACATCATTTAGTCAGTCAAACTCATCTAATAATGCTGCAAATAGTTTAATTAGTTTAGTTTCATCTGGATCTGTTGTGGGGGGGGTTGACAAAACTCAATTAGCTCTACGATTTCTTCAAACAAGAGATTTTTTTAAGGTTCTGTATGAAGATGAATATTTTTTACGAGATTTGATGTACGTAGAGTCTTACGACGAAGGCACAAAAAAACTTATCTATTCTTCGATGGATAATCTTCCATCGCTTGAAGATTCATTCTTAACCTTTCATCAAGCTCATTTGGATGTTTCCTATAATGGAAAAACTAAATTTATAGAGATAAAAACCAAACACTTTTCACCTTATGTTGCTAAAGAATGGAATGAAATGCTTATTGAGAAAGTTAATAAATATCACAAGGAAAAAGCAGTTGAAAGAGCGGAAAAATCTCTTGCTTTTTTTCAACAGAGACTTTTAGCAACGAAATCCTCTCCATTATCCTCTGTCTACGCTTCTGGGATTATGAATGAAATGCAAACGCTATCTATGGCAGCCAAAACAGATGAGTTTGCTTTCCAAGTAGTGGATAGTCCTTTTTTACCTATTCGGGCTGCCGAACCAAGCAGAAGATTAATCCTTGTCTTAGGAACATTCCTATCTTTGATATTTGCCTTGTTGATATGTTTTCTTATGTATGTCTATAAAAAAGATCTTTTTGATAAGTATTTCAAATAAAATATAGATTAATGTAGGTTGATGTTTCAAAAATTTGAAAATTCTTTGAAAATTAAAAACTTTCATTCATTATTGGACAAACATTGTTTTGCTTTACTTTTATCATTTTCTTTTATTTGTATTGTTTTTTCTATTGGTAACTTTGATAGAGCTCTTGCTATTCAAGATAAATCTACTTCAGGCGTTTTTAGCACAAATCTTATTCTTTATCCTGAAATTTATAAACACGACATAATTTCTTTTGTCACAAATATTGGTTACTTAAATCCTTTAGTGCTTGCCCAAGTTCTCTTTAAGAAAACTTTAAACATAGATCCTTATTATTTAAGTTACTTATTTCTCGTGTTAGGAAATCTTTTATTTATTTTTGGTTTTTTCAGATTAACTAAACATTTTACTGAAGAAAACTTTCTATCTTGTCTAATTACACTCATTTCACTTGGTGTAGTAATGCTAGATAATAATATTGCAAATTTTGGACCCGGAACTTCATTTCAAACTTTTCCTGATATAAATTTTTACGCATTAGGAATCATTTGTTATTTATTTTTTAACCTTTTGAAAAGAAATTTCATTCAGGCTGTTTTTCTTGTCGAGTTATTGATTTTTTTTCATCTTGGGCATGCCTTATTAATTTTGCCAATTTTTTATTTAACCTTGAT
>MDTB01038661.1_pt1 | contig 13003 bp, 8 predicted proteins | sample 811161 | NCBI WGS metagenome assembly MDTB01 (sample SAMN05326650, study PRJNA326480) | marine metagenome | isolation source: seawater | place: Mediterranean Sea | collected 2009 | reverse complement strand
GAAGCGAGTCTGCAGGACGTACCTGTCGCCGTTTCCGCATTGACCGAAGAGTCGATCGACCAGCGAGGTATTTCTAATTTTTCTGACTACCTGATCGAGTTACCCAATGTCTCAGCAGGTGGTGCTGGTCCAGGCCAGAGCACAATTTACATTCGTGGTGTCGCATCGACCACACCTAACCTGACAACTTCAGGTGTTGCGGGTTTGAGCCCCAATGTGGCGCTATATCTCGACGAACAGCCAATGAGCCAGCCCGGCCGAAACCTCGACGTCTACATCGCCGATATCAACCGAGTGGAAGTACTGGCAGGTCCTCAGGGCACGCTGTTTGGTGCGAGTTCGCAGGCAGGTGTAGTTCGACTCATCACCAATAAGCCGGATACCTCTGGCACCTACGGAAATATCAAGCTCGGTACGTCAATGATGGACGAAGGTGAAGCGAGCTATAACTTCAGCGCCATGATGAACGTGCCACTTAGCGACACCCTCGCCGTCCGTGGTGTTGTGTTTAGCGACCAGAAAGGCGGTTACATCGACAACGTCCGCGGTATGCGTACAGCGGAAGAAAGTGCGCGTTTCAGATCTGCTGGCACGGTGAGATCTAACGGTGAGGCTGTTAGAAGCTATCGTGGTGGTTTCCAGGCGGGCGCCGATCTTAGCAACGTAGATTTTATGGTTGCTGATAACGCGGACCTAGTTGAAGACAACTTCAATGACACTAGCTACTCAGGTGGACGTCTTGCGGCACAGTGGGACATCAGTGATGACTGGTCTCTGTTAGTAGGTGGCATGACACAGAGCATCGATAGCGATGGTACGTTCTATGCCGACCCCAACCTCGAAGATGACTACCAGATTCAGCGGTATGAAGCCGAAAACGTGCAAGACGACTACACCAATATGAATCTGACGCTTGAAGGCCGCCTTGGTGCTCTGGAAGTACTCTATACCGGTGCCTTCACTGATCGTGAGACCGATCAGCGAGTCGATTACTCAGACTACCTGTTCATTGGTCAGTACATTCCTTACTACATTTGTGACTACTACGTGTCCTACACTACATATGCGCCAGGTGGCGTCCCAACCGGCACATGTCAAGCACCCAACCTATACGTTCAGGCGCGAGTAGAAAGCTCTTTTGAAACACACGAACTGCGTGTTAGCACCGATCAGGCTGCAGATCTCCGCATGACGGCGGGTGTTTTCATGAGTGACATGGAGCTATTAGAACGCGTCGATTTCAGCTATCCAGGCTTTAAATCCGTTGATGCTTGGGGCGCTGGTAGTGGTGATGGCTTCGGCTTTGCACCCAACTACAACTACGTGTCAGAGGGTGGCTATCGCTCAGGCTTAGGCCCCTACCCTGAAGATACGGTTTTCCGCAATGACATTAGACGTACCGACAAGCAAATGGGTATCTTCGGCGAACTCTCGTACGACATAAGCGATACAGTGACTGCCACGCTTGGTGCCCGTTATTTCGACTACGAAGTTGACCTCGAAGGTAGTGCAAACGGTAGCTTCTGCGGTATGGGCGGTGATGACCGAAATGCCTATGGCACTAACATCAACGACTTGTACGATGGAGATCAAACCGTCACCTGGAGCTACGCGAGTTGCACGGTAGCGAACCATACGGTCTTCTCACCTGACAATCTGCCTACAGCGGCTGACTTTGAATACGAGCGAGCTGAAAGCGGTTGGGATGATGCGAGAATTGCGCAGGAGGTGGTGCGTGCAACCAACTCCATATATGCGCCTGACAAAGGGGAAGACGACGGCATCATCGGGAAAGTAACGCTGTCTTATACTCCGACGGATGATCAGCTGTGGTACGTGACTTGGTCTGAGGGTTTCCGCACGGGTGTTCTCAACCGCCCCGGTGGTGCTTACCAACCCGCGACCGACTACACCGTTCCATTTGATGTGAAGTCGGATGAGCTGACCAACCTCGAGATTGGTTGGAAACTCGATATGGCTGACAACACGGTTCGTATGAATGGTTCGATCTTCTTTATTGATATCACCGACCTTCAAACTACGATCTTCGACACTAGCATTGTCAACTTGTTCTTTTCTGACAACGCGGCAGACGCCGAGGTCAGTGGTTTCGAGGCAGACATCACATGGGCACCTAGCGCAGACTTCACAATGGGCGGTGCATTCTCGCTGCTCAGCACCGAAGTCACTGCGGTCAAGCTCCCGTCGCAAGACGTTGATCTCGGCTCTAAACTGGCCTTTGCACCGCAGTCACAGGGCAATGTCTGGTTGAGAAAGGAATGGTCAATGAATTCGGGTTGGACGGCCCACGTTATGCCAAGCATTGCGTACTCAGATCACTCCTTTAGCGACATCATCAACATCAACTCGATGCGAGTGAAAGGGTGGACAAATGTAAACTTCACTGCAGGTGTCTCCGATGACACTCTGTCAGCTGAGTTCTTCGTTACCAACCTAACCAACGAGAAGATCACTCAAGGCGCTAACTACGTTAATGACCGTGAGCGGCTCGCGCTGGCACCACCGACAACGTTCGGTATCCGGATGTCATACGATTTTTAACGACACTGGAAAAATTTGATGTTCTGGTAAAGTGCTCCCTCGGGGGCACTTTTTTTTGATCTAAAAAAATGACAGACACCAACAACAAGCAACAAGATCCATTAGGTCCCATCCAATCGCTGATTCAACAGGGAGAGATCCCTCAGGCGCATGAGGCGATCACAGCACTTCCCGATGATGTGCGCTTATCCAAGATGGGTATGTACATGAGTGCCGTTTGCCTAAGACGGCTACACGAGTTTGCGCGCGCTGAGCGAACGCTTCATGAACTCACCGAGTCGCATCCGTCATTCGGTCGCGCTTTCCAAGAGCTGGGACATTTGTACCGCGATAGCGGTGCTGTTTACGAGGCACTCAACGCTTATGGAACAGCCTGCCGCCTAAATCCAGCACTAAAAGCAAGCTGGCAAGGGCAGTATCAACTCCTACAACAAATCAACCAGCCCGAGCGGCTCGCCCAAGTAGAGCAGAGGCTAAGCGGGCTTGATGGTATGCCGCCTGAATTGATTGCGAGCATGGACCTCCTGTATGAGGGACTGTTGGTCAAAGCTGAACGCTTGTGCCGAGCCTATCTTCAAAAAAACCCGAAAAGTATTGAGGGAATGCGAATCCTAGCCGAAGTGGCTGTGAAGACCGGCGTATTAGAAGATGCCGAATTCTTATTAGAGAGTGCTGTGACTTTTGATCCAGACCACCGGCAGGCCCGCATTGACTACATTCAAACATTGAGCAAGCGGCAACGCTTCCAGCACGCCGCTGGTGAGGCGCGGACGTTGCTGCAAAAATATCCTGAGAATCCACAGCTGCAATCGCTGTTTGCAATTCAGTCGATGCAACTCGGCGATTACGAGACAGCTCTTGATATGTTAGATAAAGTTCTCGCCGCGGTACCGGACGATCCAGCCACGCACGTATCGAGAGGTCATGCGCTAAAAACAGGCGGCAACTCCGAGGAGGCCATTGCGTCCTATAGGGCTGCGTTATCTGCGCGCCCCTCCTACTGTGACGCGTGGTACTCCCTATCGAACCTCAAAACCTACCGATTCAGCGACCGCGAACTTGACGACATGCAGGCACTTGACGAAGCCCAGTATTTGGGTGGTCAAGACCGAGTCTACCTACAATTCGCTATGGGTAAGGCGTTTGAAGATCGCAAAGATTACGAGCGATCATTTCAACATTACGCGCGCGGCAACGAAATAAAACGTGCTCAGTTGCAATATCGCCGTGAGGGCTCCACCCGGGAATGCGAAGAGCAAATTGAAGCTTGCAAGGCAGCACGGTTCGAGCATAAGACTGGCTGTGACGCCCCGGACCCCATTTTTATTCTGGGCCTACCGCGTGCCGGCTCAACGCTACTCGAGCAGATTCTGTCGTCGCATAGCCAAGTCGATGGCACCTTGGAACTGCCGAATATTTTGTCACTGAGCGGTCGACTTCGCCGACTCGGTCAGCGTAAGGGCAATCAGCCATACCCTTTCAATTTAGCTGATCTTTCTTCTGATCAGCTACGATCCATGGGCGAGGAATACATCAATGACACCCGTGTGCACCGACAAGGAGCGCCATTTTTCATCGATAAAATGCCTAATAACTTCCGGCACATCGGTTTGATCAAGTTGATATTGCCAAATGCAAAAATTATCGATGCCCGACGCGCACCCATGTCCTGCTGCTTTAGTGGCTTTAAGCAGCTATTTGCTGAAGGCCAGATGTTCAGCTATTCCCAGCAAGACATCGCACAATACTACCGCGACTATGTGCGCCTAATGGCGCACTGGGATACCGTGATGCCCGGTCAGGTATTGCGTGTCCAGCACGAGGACGTGGTTGCTGACCTCGAGACCGAGGTTCATCGAATGCTCGACTACTGCGGTTTACCCTTCGAAGAAGCCTGTCTAGAGTTCCATAAGACTGAGCGCAATGTCCGCACACCGTCCTCAGAGCAGGTGCGCCAGCCCATTTTTTCTGACGCCCTCGAGCAGTGGAAGAATTATGAACCTTGGCTGACCCCTCTAAAAGAAGCCCTTGGGCCGAAGTTACTAGCCGACCCACGAACATCGGACATCTGAAACGCCTATGGTGATGTGTTGTCCTGCTGACATACGCCGCTTGGCGCTGTCGATCGCGCGACACAATATGGGAGCCTGACGAAAGCCTGGCAGTTCGGGATTATGATTGAGCGCCGCATGACGCCGATACGAGCGATTCAATCTGGGACGTCGGTGGCAACCGATCACATGGGATCAAGAGCCAGTTTAGGGCAACTGCGCAAAGGCTTTAATGCCGACATCATTGCGGTTACCAACAACCCGCTGGCAAATATCGATACACTGTACAAGGTGCCGATTGCGACTAAAGAAGGCCTAGACGTAAAGGACTACTGAGAGCGCGGCAGCTGATAAGCATACCTCCGGGGATGCGAGAGACGCAGGCTTAATTGAGAACAAACCGGTAATCAATCAATGGAAAAACTGACAGCATTCCTCGATTCAAAAGCTTACTGGGCAACCATATTGTGTGGCGGTGCCTTCCTCATGGGCGTGGCACTCTACTATCAGCACGTTGTGGGCGAAGCCCCATGTCAGGCCTGCGTGCAGGTTCGAGTTTGGATTGTGGCCGGGATGTTTGTATCCCTCATAATGCTCCTGTTACCAAGAAAACCGATTTCAAGACTAATGGGGCTATTGGTTTTTCTGGGTACCGGTTTGGGTCTTGCGGAGCGTTCCTGGTTTCTCTATCAGATCGAAAACGGCCGTGGTGATGGCAGTTGCGGCTTCATGCTCGGTGCCCCAGATTGGTTTCCAATTGATCGATGGCTACCCGGAATTTTTGAGGTGAGAAATCTTTGCTCATTCACACCTGACGTTGTTCTCGGTATCAGCATGGCTGAAGCGCTTTTAATCGTCAGTGCGATCGTACTCAGTCTGGCCGCGGCGGCCTTGATGGTCAGTACGAGATCGTTAAGAGCTGCGTCATCGGCTGTCTGAATTGGATAAGCCGGTACGTTAAAGCGGCTGCGCGGTCGCCATTAAATCCAGAGCGCGCTTTTTAATACCGAAAACGGTCGAGGTGTTGGAGTTGATCACCTGCGTCGCATAGCTATCCATATCGAACAGCGGCCATTCAGGCAAGCTATCACCATTGGGTGAACCTGTTTTCGCAAAGTTCGTCCAGTAAGACACGATTTGGGCCGACACCGTCCTATCATCGCTCGTCCAATCAACACCGACTTTGTCGTGCGAGCCAAAGACCAGCGCAAGATCACCCGAGTGATAGGCACCACCACTTCGTGGTTTACCAGGCCTTTCGAGCGTTGGGTTATTGGGCATATAAAGATGGAAAGCAGGCGGTGCGTGGTCGATATAGTAATAATAGATGGGATGGCCGGCGAGGGAGTGGTATTCAGCCCAGCGGCGCATCGGAAAGGCCATGTAGGCGTCGATAGCGATCGCGTAGAACAGGTCGGCTGCGGCGCGATCAGGAGCGTCGTATTCGGCTATCAGCGACTCAGCCGCGTCTCCCACCATCGAACTCAAAATCACCCGCAGACTCTCATCGGTAATCGACTCGTCTTTCGGAAACAGCTCGGTCCCCTCGTCAGAGAGATGCCCGAGTAACAACGCAACCTCGTGCTGGCGTCTCTCGGCATAAGCCACTATTGGCCACTCGGGAAGCACATCGCCGTCGATCACGATGCGACTCTGATCTTCCCATCCGGTTGCTAAGGTCGCCTCAACAATGGCATCAGGGTCTATCAATTTAAGAGCCTCAAGGTTGCTCACATTCAGATTCTCGACCACCTTTTGTGCTCTCAAAAAGCCATTGGCATCCTGATCGGACGGGGGGGTCACACAGGAGGCCGATTGTCCAATCACCTTATGGAAAAGGCCGTCGGCTTTTGGTGACACCATGAGCGAGCAAACGCTGGAGGATCCTGATGACTGTCCAAAAATGGTGACGTTCCCAGGATCCCCACCAAAAAACCCTGCGTTGTCGCGGACCCAGTCAAGCGCAGCAATTTTATCCATCAAGCCGTAGTTACCGGCATGACCCGACGCCGAGGCATCGGCAAACCAGGGGTGTGCGAGAAAACCAAAAGCCCCCAGACGATAGTTAACCGTTACGACCATCACATCTGTGGCTGCCAACGCGGAGCCATCAAAAATAAGCGAGTTGCCCTGTCCCCCAGTGTGCGAGCCACCATGAAACCAAACCATCACAGGCAAGGGATCACTCGTCGGTGGCGCCCAAATATTGAGGTAAAGGCAATCCTCAGAGACCGGGAAGTCTTCCATGCGCCAGACATAATTCCACTTATGCCGCTGCTGAAAGCAGCTGGCACTGAAGGTATTGGCTGCGCGAGTTCCGCTCCACGGAGCAACAGGCTGAGGCGGTGTCCAGCGCAAATCACCAATGGGTGCCTCGGCGTATGGGACACCTCTAAATACCCGGATGCCCTCGTCATAAGGCGAAAGCATGCCCTTGAGCCGTCCATACTCGGTAGTAACCAACAGATCGGTGGACGCTGGTTGCTCGACAACCTCACCACCGCAACCCGAGAAAACCAGTAGTAGCAGACCGATTGTTATTGTTCGTATCAAAAGAGATCCTTCGCTGTTGTTTATTCTGTGGACGACCTATCCAGTTTCAGGCGACCGGCTATGCCACAAGCCCTTGCAAGCAAGCTGCTTCGTTTCGCACCCACTCGGGCGACCCCAACAGCTGACGATTGAAGCCGATCCGCTTAAACCAATAGTGCAGGCCAACAAGATCGGTGAAACCCATACCACCGTGCACCTCGGTGCTGGTCTTGGCAATGTATTGCGCCACCTCAGCCACATGAGCATTGATGTGGCACGCAGTTAGATCAGCGTCTGGCTCCTGCTCATCAAATGCGTGGCCGGCATACCAAGAAAAGGCACGACAGGGCTCCAGCTGTGAGGCCATCTCGGCACACATGTGCTTAACGGCTTGAAACGAGCCAATAACACGATTGAATTGCTTTCGCTCCAGTGAATAAGCAACAGCCTGATCCAGCATATATTGTGCAGCACCCAGCGAATCAGCTGCTTGAATGGCTCGACCACGGTGCAAGGTGGCTAATGCGATGGTTTCGTCATCGGATAGCCGATTCGCCGGAGTGGTATCGAATACCAACTCGCAGATCGAGCGGGTTCCGTCGATGGTTGGCAGTGCTCGACGGCTTAGATCTGCGGTGTCGACCCAATAGACTGTGCCTTCTGCCGTGGCTACTAAATAAGCAGACGCGTCGGCATCGAGAGCAAATAGAGACCGACCCTCGAGCCTTCCCTTCTCCTCTCTGACCACATCGCGGCTGCGATCGCCGGTGAGTGCGCCGAAAGCAATACCGACCCGATGTTGGCCACTGGCGATACCCGTGAGTGAGTCGCTGTCACCGACCACGCTGAGGTAGTGCGCCGCCATAATCGAGGAACTTAGAAAAGGTCCCGGACAGGCCGCATAGCCCAAAGCCTCGCTCACCACCATAGCATCGAGCATGCCGAGCCCGGCGCCGCCCTGTGACTCGTCGATCAGGATGCCCGATAGGCCCATCGCCACCAATGACTGCCAGGCTGCCCCGTCGGTACTATGTTGAGCGCAGACATCACGAATGACATCGATAGACACCTCGGAAGACAGAAACTTTCGAACACTGTCGTCGAGCATTTTTTGCTCATCAGATAATCCGAATTCCATTTATGCCTCCGCCTTCACTTTGGGCTCTTTGGGCATGCCTAGGCCGCGCTCGCTAATAATATTTTTTTGAATTTGCGAGGTGCCGCCACCGATAATCAGGCCGAGGTAATACATGTATTGATACTGCCAGGAGCCGTTGCCTTTGAGGTAAGGATTATCACCGTAACCTAGGCCAATCTCGCCCATGACATCGATGCCCAGACCCTCGATCTCATGGCGCAGTTCAGTGCCAATCAACTTAACGATCATACCCGCGAGCCTAACGTCCTGGTTCTTATTCATCTTGGCTGATAGCAGACGCATATCATTGTATTGCATAGCGAGGACCCGCCCCTGCAATCTAAGCAAGCGATCTCTAAATACCGGATTATCGATTACGCGCTGGCCGCTGAGGCTCTCTTCCTGCATAAGTTTAACAACACCATTAAGGCGAGCGCTTGCGGCATCCGGGGTCGCCAGCGATCCACGCTCATGTCCCAGAATGGCATTGGCCACCTGCCAGCCCTGTCCGCGTGCACCCACGATTTGATCTTTAGGCACGCGGACATCAATGAAGAACACCTCGTTAAAATTGGCGTCGCCCGTCATATCAACCAACGGTCGAACTTCGATCCCCGGCGTATCCATCCGAAATAACAGAAAAGAAATACCCAGATGTTTCGGTGCATCGGGCTCGGTTCGCACCAAACAGAAAATCCAGTCGGCCTGATGCGCGGTGCTAGTCCAGATTTTCTGACCATTGATTACCCACTCGTCCCCATCGAGCTCAGCTTTCGTGGTTAAGCTGGCAAGATCACTTCCCGCGCCCGGCTCGGAATAACCCTGGCACCAGATCATGTCGGCTTGGATAGTAGGCCTGACAAACTGCTGCTTCTGCTCCTCTGTACCCATCTCGAGTAGTACCGGCGTCAGCATACTCACACCCTGACCATTGAAGCCTCGATGCATTCGGGCCGCCCCGAATTCCTCGGCAATGATTCGTGATTTCAGGATATCAGGCTCGGCACCAAATCCGCCGTATTCTTCAGCGATGGTGCGACTGTGGTAACCATGATCGATCAGCAATTTTTGCCAATCTCGCATCGCCTGGCTCCGGATCCCATCGGAAGATTTGGGCTGTTTATCTCGATTTGTATCGATAAACGATCGCACTTCATCTCGGAATGCGTCGTAGTCAGCGCCGTAAGATAAATCCACAGCATTTACTCCTTATTTTGTTATGCCGTGAGGCTAGCATAGAGACCAAGCAGCAAAGAATACACCCGCATTAATGCTTACCGAACTCCCCGAATAACCTCTGGAACACGCTGGAAACAATGTGCACTGATCGAAGAAATTGGTGCGAGATAGCTCGCAAAACGAGTAGTGTCGAGCCTATACTCTGAACTGTGACATGTGTAGGCGGACGCTGTGAAACAGCCCCCTTTCGCAGAAACAATAAAAAGCTGAGGATCCATCGATGAACCAAGCACTGAATAAAAATAATTTACCTGGCTATGACGAAGCCTACAGCACACCTCTCGAGGACTTAGATGTTTCTAACCCCCTGATTTGGCCCGAGCAGAAGATGTGGGCCGTTTTCGAGCGATTACGAAACGAAGACCCTATCCACTATTGTAAAGAAGCTTGGATGTCTAATCAGCGTCCGGAAGATATGGAGCCGGTCGGTCCATATTGGTCGATTACCCGCTACGAAGACATTATGGCCATCGATACCGATCATCATCGCTTCTCGTCAGAGCCTGCAATCGTACTACCGAATCCAGCAGAAGACTTTCCGCTACCGATGTTTATCGCAATGGATCAACCGAAGCACGATATTCAGCGCCAAACAGTTGCACCTATCGTGGCATCGAATAGCTTGTCGCAGATGCAGGAGCTGATCAGAGAGCGAACCCAATACGTACTCGATAGCGTGCCGATTGGCGAGGAGTTCAGCTGGGTCGATACGGTATCGATCGAACTGACCACCATGATGCTGGCAACATTGTTCGACTTCCCGTTCGAAGATCGTCGCAAACTCACCCGCTGGTCTGACGTGACAACGGCTGGACCCGAGACGGGCATTGTCGAGAGCGAAGATCAACGTCGCGCCGAATTAATGGAGTGCGCAACCTACTTCATGGACCTTTGGCAGCAGCGCGTCGGTGGCGAAGGCCACGATTTGATTACGATGCTCGCTAATGGTGAAAGCACCAAAAATATGGATCCCGCCGAGTACCTGGGTAATCTACTACTACTGATTGTCGGCGGTAACGATACCACCCGAAACTCGATGTCGGGTTCGATCTACGGCTCGAGCCTGTTCCCTGAGCAATGGGACAAGGTCAAAGCTAACCGCGATCTCATCCCCAATACGGTCGCTGAGATTATCCGCTGGCAGACGCCTCTGGCCTACATGCGACGAACTGCGCTGGAGGACGTTGAGATGCACGGCAAGACCATCAAAGCCGGCGATAAAGTCGCTATGTGGTACGTGTCGGGCAACCGCGATGAGCGCAAATTCGAGAATCCAAACGTCCTGGATTTCGAGCGCAAGAACGCACGAAACCATATGTCGTTCGGATTTGGCATCCACCGTTGCTTCGGTAACCGACTTGCAGAGATGCAGCTTCAGATCCTGTGGGATGAAATGCTCAAACGCTTCTCGCGTGTTGAGGTTATTGGAGAGCCTACTCGCAATATCTCGAGTTTCGTGAAGGGCTATACGAGCATGAATGTCATCTGCCGCGACTAAGCGAGCAAGCAGATATGTAAAAGGGGCCTGGCGGCCCCTTTTTTCGATAAGTTTTTTGAAACTACCCTGCTACTAAGGCAACGACAACACCACGCCCTCTCGGCGCTTATCAGCCGCGCCATCAAGCCCGTCTTCGGTCACGTGGATAACATGCAGACCCGAGTTTTCACCCTCGCGCTCTTGTACGTTATAGCCTCTAGCGATGAGATCGTCGGCTAACGCCTGTCCGCCATCGATACCGACCTCAACGCGGACTTTCTCGCCACGCGCAATGATATTGGGTCGATCGACTGCCTCCTGAGCTGACAGTCCCCAGTCCAGGATGCCGAGCACTGTTTTGCCCACATAGGCAGGAATCGAGTTGCCACCGGGTGATCCTGTCACGAGCTTGAGATCACCCGAATCACTAAGCACTATCGTTGGTGACATGCTCGAGCGCGGCCGTCGATTCGGTGCCACAGCGTTGGCGGGTCGTTCACCCGATGCGGGCACTGCTCGCGCAAAGTCGGTCATCTCGTTATTAAGCACAAAACCCTTTGCCCAACGTTGAGAGCCAAAAGCACCCTCAACAGTGGCGCTCATCGCAACCACATTACCATCGCCATCAACCACCGATAAGTGAGTGGTTCCGGCTATCTCGTAGGTGGTGTCAGGACCAAACCGCGCGACGCTACTCGGATCAATGGCATAGGGTGAAGGATCACCGTGTGTCGGTATCGCACTCGGAGCAAATCGCTCTTTCGCTCTCGCTTCCAAGTAATCGGGGTTGAGAAGTGCATCAAGCGGGATATCGACCTCGTCAGGATCGGCAAAATAGTGATCACGATCGGCGTAAGCCAAGCGTTGCGCATCGATAAAGGCCTGAATCCGGTCGGATTGATCGGCTTGGTCGGGTAGCAGGTGATCATACAAATTGGCCATCATAATTTGCGCCGCACCCGATGATGGCGGCGTTGCTGAGCAAATGGTCATCGAGCGAAACGGGCCACAGATAACCGGCCGCTCAACGGCAGAATAGTTAGCCAAATCTTTGAGCGTCAAGGTGCCGGGCCGCGGAGGCATGGTGGTAGCCGCTACAATCGCCTCGGCAATTTCACCCGAATAAAAAGCATCTGCACCCTCCTCTGCCAGTCGTCGTAAGGTCTCGGCGTATTCGGGATTTTTCAGAAGTTGACCGGCCTCCAGTGCTTTGCCATTGGGGTAAAAGTAATCTTTTACTCCCGGATTAATAGCAAGCCGTGTGCGCGCAGCCATTCGAGGCAGGTAATTCGCTAATCGCGGCGATACGATAAATCCTTCCGATGCTAATCGATAAGCCGGTTCAAAAAGTTGGGCCCAGGGCAAACGTCCATGTTTTGCGTGTGCGAGTTCGTAAAGCCGAACAACGCCTGGTGTTCCGACCGCATGGCCCGACTGTATCGAGTCCAGGTAGCCCAACACGCTGTCGTCGCCCATAAACATATCGATCGTTGCACCCGCCGGCGCTGTCTCACGGCCATCATAAAAAGCCATATCGCCATTTTTGCGTTCAAAATGCAGGATGAACGCGCCGCCACCCAAACCAGAACTCTGCGGTTCGACTAAGCCCAGCACCAAATGCGAGGCAATCGCGGCATCGATGGCACTACCACCGACCTTTAGCATCTCCAGCCCAGCCTCTGAGGCATAAGGGTTAGCAGCCGAGACCATGGCGCCTTTCGACCACGTGCTGTCTGTCTGGCTATTATCGGCGGCTGGGCTCTGTTCATCGCTAGTGCAGCCAGCGAGACACAAGCTCAGTAGGGCTGTGAGGCAAATTAAACGGTTCATAGGTCTTGATTCCTTCGAGGTGCTAAGGCGGATGTTCAGATTAAGCGCTTTGGATCCGCCAAACACAACATTATCGGGAGGAGAAGCGGAGAAACAATGCATCTTTACTTTTGTCCTAGTCCTGCTCTTGGTTATGGTTACCGTCTTAAGCTTAGTTTTACGTTTGGTGTTGGG
>MDTB01101802.1_pt1 | contig 13004 bp, 21 predicted proteins | sample 811161 | NCBI WGS metagenome assembly MDTB01 (sample SAMN05326650, study PRJNA326480) | marine metagenome | isolation source: seawater | place: Mediterranean Sea | collected 2009 | reverse complement strand
TAAACTGATAATTTCCTGTTCTTAGTAGAGCCTCTATCATATATTTTGTTTGTGTACCGACCCCAGATGGCGAAAGGGGGTGGTCAGATAATACTAATATCTTCTTTTTTTTCATTTATTCCTCATGGACAGTGTTCTGTCTTATAAAATTTGCAGCCATAACCGCCGGTACAAGATAGGCGATTTTTAATATAACGCTGATTTTTTATATTGTACAGTGCCGTGTTCAAAAGTTTAAGGGCATTTTCTGTTTTTCTTGGACCACTGGTAACTCTAAAAAATTCAACCTGATTTTTCTTGGCTGTTCTCTTAAGTAGTGCAAAGTGGGTTTCTACATCCTTTGGATCAACGTTCATTTTTTGACAAAAGTACTTTTTGTACAACGTAAGCTGATACGTCACCATTTTGTCACTTTTCTTCTGTGCATTCCAGCCCCAAGAACAAGTTTTCCAATCAAAAATATGAATTTTACCGTCAGGAGTTGTTACCACTGCATCGATAAAACCTTTGAATTTATAATCTTCGTGGCCCTCGATGTCTTCCATTAGAGGCATCTCTACCGCTAATACTTCATATTCTTCAAAATAGTCATTAAGAGATTCTTCAATCTCAGGAATGATTCTTTTTCCTTGACCCATCATATCAAGAACAAGACGTTGATCAACTTTTACGTCATCCGGTAATTCAGCTATATTCTTTTTTAACTCTTTCACAAAAAAATCTTCTTTCATATCTTCTTTAAGAAGCTTTTTCTCGCAAACTGAATGCATCGCTGTTCCAAACGCTGTATATGCATTTCCTTTGAATCCATCGATTCCGTCTACACGCGTAAGTTTATGATAAAACGGGCAAAAGCTCCAGTCTTTCAGAGCTGAGTATGATATGTGTGACACATTTTCTCCATAGTTAAGTTATATTATAACCACTATTTTAGGTGTTGTCAAGTGTTTCTGGTTTTTGAAGCATTGCAAGCTTGTTATATAATTGAGGACTTACTTTGCTTAAAAAATTGTGGTTTGGATCTAAATAAAATTCTGTAAACCCTGTTGCAAAATACTCTTCGATAGACGTCGCAGCATAGGGGCTTATAAAAAGGCCTTTTATTAATTCGGATAACTGCTCGTAGCCAACTGTTTTATAGAGAAAATCATCAAATTCCTGATTGTACTCAGAATCCATAAATGTTGAAAGTGGCGCTTTTGTGCCAGTTGCCCAAAGAATATCATGAAGGTGTTTTCTTTTTCTTAAAAATTCTTCTTTTATTTTTTGGTCTCCATATATTTCATAGCCATAAATGGGCTCTAAGGAGTGTGCTATTTCGTGCACAATATCATCAAACATATCTTCTTCGTCATCTTGAACGTTTGATATGTAAAGGGCACCGTCTTTATAGAAGGCATTGATAGATCTTTTTTCAAATTCCTCAAACCACCCAATTATTACCATCTCAACTTCTTCTATCAAGTGTTGAGGTACTACATCTTCTACTCTACCTATGACTGCCTCAACATTAATTGGGCTCTGCATTGGTTCTTTAAAATATATATGCAACCCCGAAGGGGTGTAGAAATCAGTTTGTTTCTGTTGTAGTTTCTTCTGACTCTCTTGTATATAAGCTTTCAGCATCGTCTAGTCCTAGTTGGTATCCACGTAAAAAGTTTTCTTCTGCAAAGGCAAATGTAAATTCTGGAAAGTCACTTGCTAGAACTTCTGCAATCATATTGACTGTGACCTCTTCGTTATCAAGCTTTGTTCCAACATACTGAACTAAATATTCTTTTAGTTCTGAATCTTTTTCGACTCTCATAGCCAGCATAGGATTTGTATGCAGTTCTTCTTCTGTTTTAGCGTTTTCTTTTTCAGTATCACTCATAATATCTCCTTTGTAATAATACTATAACATTTATTGTTTACTGTGTCAAATAAACTATAATACTTTTGATGCTAGCGTTGCGACGTCACTTCTTTCGCCCTTAGTGAAGGTAACGTGGCCGGCAATTGGAAATTCTTTAAATTTTTCTACAGCATGCGCGAGGCCGTTGGAAGTTTCGTTTACGTATGCATTGTCTATCTGCTCAATGTCTCCAGTCAAAACAATCTTGGTTCCCTCACCTATTCTTGTGATTATTGTTTTAACTTCGTGCATTGTCAAGTTTTGAGCTTCGTCAATAATAATAAACGCATTTGCTATTGAACGACCTCGAATATAAGTCAATGCTTCAAGTTCAATTTTTCCCTTTTCCATATACATCTGCAGCGCATTCTTATCATTGCCCATAAGAAACTTTAGATTGTCTTGAATTGGCATAAGCCAGGGCATCATTTTCTCTTCCATTGTGCCGGGGAGGAATCCAATATCCTTACCCATTGGCTCTACAGGCCGAGATACAATCATTCTAGAATAATGATTTTCTCTTAAACCAATTGTTTGTTGAAGCCCTGCTGCAATTGCACACAGTGTTTTTCCTGATCCGGCGCGGCCAACTAATGTAATAATTTTAATATTTGGATCCATTAACATATCAATCGCAAAGGCTTGTTCCTTGTTTCTTGAGTTTATCTTCCAATCAGGCAACTTATCATGATAAATTTTTCTAAGCGGCTGAAAATGGCTCTCAAACCTGGCAATTGCCGTTTTCTTTTGATTTGCGTTCGAAACCAACATTACATACTGATTTGGATGCCAAACACCGTTAACCTCATCGGTATCGATATATACGTCATGACCATTGTAGAATAAATCAATTTTTTGGTCATCAACCAAGTGTTCAACAAACCCAGCATATAATTGGTCAGATGATACAACAGCTTTTTCGTTGTCATAGTCTTCGGATTTTAAACCCAAAGAATCGCATATCACGCGCATATTAATATCGCGAGAAACCACAATAGTTTTTCTTTTTGGTTCATTGTCCCTGACTGCCATTGCGGTTGCTATAATTGCGTGATCTGGCACGCGCATATCTAGGTCTGACGGAAATACGGAGTTTTTTAAGCACTCATAAGACATAACAGTTAAGATACCTTTTCCTTTATCTAATCTTACGCCAGATTGTAGTGTGCCTTTTTCTCTTAAATCATCAAGACTTCTGATTATTTTTCTAGCGTTTACACCGACCGAATCTTGTCTTTTCTTATGATTATCTATTTCTTCTAAAACCTTTAAAGGTATAAATATATCATGATTTTCAAACTTGTAAATTGCTTCTGCGTCCGTTAAGCAAACACTAGTATCTAAAACGTAATTTTTCTTTATCGCCATATTTGACTCTGGTATCCTTAATTAGTTCTTGGGTCGTTTTGAACTGTTTACTTTTTTGATTATTTCCCAATCAAAAACCCACACCATTGGTCTTTCTCCCTTTCTATATGGTACACCACGTTTACGAAGTTTTTCAACTTCTTTTTGAGAATTTATTTGAGCTTCCCACCCATCAACACCCAGCTTTAGTTCAGATTGCTTAGCAATATATCTTTTTTTAAGGGTCACACACACGTTAGGACCAGCAAATGATTTAACCAAAACTTTATCGTTCTTGGTATATCTTTTCTTCGACTTCATAAATTTTGTCTATGGTTTTTATGGCTGAATCAGGTATAAACAACACTTTCAAACAAAAGAAGGCCGCCAAAAACATACTCATAGCTAATATCATTAATTCTGCCACTGTTTCCACATTAGTAACTATGGCTTAGAATAAAAAATGGCTGGGGCAGTTGGATTCGAACCAACAACGGCCGGGGTAACAACCCGGTGCACCTGCCTATGGCGCTTCACCCCAATGACGACTTTTCTGCCATGGACTAGGTAAGTCGGCAACCTCTGCCTGCGTGACGATCGGCAGCCACGTCCTGCTTATTATAGTGCGAGCAGAATAGCGCAAATTTATTTACAGCAGCATTCGCATTCACAAGGACACGAACATCCGCATTTATCACAATTTTCCATAATGAACCCTCCCATGTTAAATAGAAGGGTCATCATTATTATTAACCTAATTGAGACCAGTGACCTTCTTCAATATCAATATCTACATCAGAAAGTGCATTGATCATTTTTTCCCACTTTTCTCCGGAGGCTTGTGATGGATCAAAACAAATATAAGTTCTATCCCAATCAAACCCACTGAGGCCTTGAACATAGCCTCCTTTTTCGTATGTGGTATCTGCAAACTTATCTGGTTCTATTCCAAATTTGGTTTCAAAGCTTTCAAAAAATGGCATCTCGTCATAAGTCATTTCGTATTCATCAAAAGCTTCATTTAGTTGTAGCCTTTCAGCTACATCGTTGTTAACGGCAAAGCCGTAATAATGTTGTGGATAAAATTGCATCTATTACTCCTTGTTTTTTATAGTGTCAATAATACTTCTCATATCTCTTGCAACTCCCTTTTTAAAACCATTTAAATCAGTTTTTAGGATCGCAATTTCGTCACTAATGTCACTAATTCTTTGGTTAAGTCTGGAAATCTTTTCGGAATGATTCCTGATTGTTTCAGCCAATTCAGCATTGGCGCCTTCTTTATTTTCTTTTGGCATTGTTTGCTCCTTTTTCTTAAATAAATAATACCATATGTTTCTTATCATTTCAACTAAAATCCCATAAATAGTTTTTCCAAATCGGACTTATTTGTTCTTTCTTTAACCTTCTCAAAATGCTATCTTTAGGACAAACAGGTTTTTTAATCGGATACATACCCGATTCTTCATTTGTTCGACTACCTTTTTTTTGATTACATTTTTTGCACGATGCAACTAAATTTGTCCACGTATTTTTGCCGCCTCTAGATTTTGGTAATACATGATCTAAAGTCAACTTTTCACTTTTAAAAAAATTTGCACAATACTGGCATTGGTTTTGATCTCGCCAGAGAATGTTTTCTCTATTGCAAGGAACTGTTGTAAATCTAAACTTTATATATCTTTTTAAAACAATTACTGCTGGGAGTTTAAAACTGTCTGATACTGACTTGATTTCTTTTTTATGATTTTCTATAGCATTTGCTTTACCAACCAAACAAAGAACAAGCGCTTCGACCGCATCAATAACATCAATAGGACGAAAAGAAGAATCTAGCTTCAATGCTTTTATACCCTTCATAAACATAACTATGTTATTCGTCTCGGTAATACTATCTTTCTGATTGTTTATCGCTATATCTAACTGGTGGCGGGTGCGTTTCCGGAGAATTCTTTCTGGCGCGCTCAACTAACTCTGAGGAGGCTGCGACTTTTTCTTCTCCCCCAATTCCCCATAGTAATTCAACACCAAGAGCTTCGCAAACATTTTGTTCTGGGGTATTGCTTCTCCCTCTGTCTCCACCATTGGCAAAATATGTTGGTTTATGTCTTTTTATTGCTTCACATACTGTTCCATCCGAATCATCAACTGAATCTACGAGAATCACTCCTTTAATAGAATCTAATATTTCACGGCGGGATTCAAAATCCATAAAATTAAATCCTTTTTTGCGAAATAACCACTCATCAGAATTTGCAATTATAATTACATCGCCATATTTTGCAGCTTCTCTGATCATTCTAATGTGACCAACATGTACCGGGTCAAAGCCTCCACTAACCATTACTGTTGGTTTTTCATCTTCAACTGTTTTATCATACATATCTTTGTGTATTACCATTTATATTACCGCTTCCTGTTATTCCTGCGGTTCTTCCTTCTTTTCGAACCCATTTTCCTACGTCTTCTAAATTTACGATGTGGCGTTTTTCGACTCATCTTGTCCTCTAATTAATTTGTCTAAGTCTTATCCAACGGTTTTCTTTTTCAGAAAAAACAAGCTTCTGTCTTGATAGCTCGTCGATGACATTTCTTCTAATATCATTATTGGATATTACTTTTTTTATCATAACATCTTTATTTGATATTTGCAAATTAATTTTTTTATTTTTTTTCCGCACCCAATAAACATAGCTGCTTGCCATACCAAAAAAGTATACGACTGCTATAAGAAGTATATTGCTTATGTCCATACCAACCAAAGTCTCCTACTATATAAATAGTTTCAGGAACAAATTGTATTGTTAGTTGGATTTAGTCACAATATTGTAAAGTACTTGAGGCGATAAATCACATCTATCATATATTTTAATGGTTTTCCAATCAATAACGCATGCTATTCTAAGAGCATACGCTATCCATTCGCTACAATACCAACAGCTTTTTCTTTTTACGCTAAATGGCAGAAATTGTGATAGAAGCATACCAATCCAGTCATATCCGCACCCTTCTGTTTGTTCATAAAACTCCATTATGGTGTCAAGCTGCTCGGATGATATTTTTACGTTTATAAGATCCCACTTTGCTTTATCGTATGTGGGTTTATTTCTTTTGGAAACTTTTGAAGTTAAAAATGGACTTATGCTAATCCAGGTTTCTCCGTCTGGCAATACCAGTTCAGCATGACTATAGGCACTTTTCGTCCACCACCTGACAATATGGTTGTGCCAATTGCCCTCACCTTTGAAAAAAGCCACCTTTATTTCCATTTTTTATACTATAAACGCTCCCTCATATAAATGATTGATACAGGGTCTGCACAAAATTCCATTGTTTGAGGAGGCTTACCTATGTGGTGATCGGTTACTATATAAAATGTAAATTTATCCCAAGGGCTTTTTTTATTTTTTGCTTGATGACATTGTACTGCTGTAATAGCGCCCTCTCCTTGAAGTTCAATAAGTGTGGCGCAGCTATTGCCTAAATTAACCATTAACCCATCTATACAGGGACTGTTAGTTGGGTCAAATGCAGTTCCGGGGTAACCTGAAAAGTCATACATGTTAGGTACGGCTGGACCTATTGATTTAGCGCAACCAGTGAAAAGCAGTGTAAAAAATATAGCTTTTAGCATACATAATCTCCAGAAAATTGTTTTTTTGTCCCTATTATTACATACCTATATTATATGATTAAAGACATTAAATTTATAAATTATTTTTTTGGAGTACTTCGATAAGCTGGGCCTTATTAAATTTTGAGGTTCCAGTTATATTTCTTTCCGAACAGAGAGCCCTTAAATCTACCACCCTAAGAGATTGAAAATCAATATCTTCTTTAGTGGAGGCTTCGGTTGATTCTGTATTGTTTTCATCTATTTCTAAAATTTTATGTTTAAGGCCGTGTAGCTCCTTTAACATTCCTGATATCCAACTCATATTTTCTCCTTGTTTGATTTGTTTTAGTAAGATTCTTTAATTAATTTTGTTATTGTTCTTCTGTCCATACCTTTATAATTTCCACTAGCAAGATTTCTGGATGCGGCTAGTTCACGTAAGGCTGGCATTTTCATCGCTGCAAGCTCTTCATTGGTCGGACTCGGCTCAGCCGGCGGCTTGGGTACAGTTTCTTCTGTATCTTGTTCATGAATATCACAATTCGTACCGCAACCAGCAGCGTGAAATATACTTTTTATTTTATCTAATAACCAACTCATATTTTATTCCTTGTTTTTCTTAAATATCATTTCATGCATATGCTGAAAATTCTTTCTTTTAGATTCTACCATAATATCAACTTCTTCTGTAGCTAAATCATATTCTTCTTTAATTTCCCACAAAGACTCCTCTATTTCATCTTGGATGTCTCGTATTGTACCTGTGTTTCTTATATTTTCTTTTCTTTTAAACCAACTAAACATATCATTCCTTTAAATGGTGGAGGCGGCGGGATTCGAACCCGCGTCCGCAACATATCCATAGCCAAGTCATTCACAAGCTTATTCAGATTACTATCACAATCTGACAAAGATAGATGGAAAATAAGATACCACCCCCATCAAGCTGATGGTAAATGTTTGGTGGTTTTCAGATACCGCTTACCACCCTGTTGCAGTAAATACTCAAATTGGATAGAAGGCTTTGAGCGACCTCCCCACTAAGCGGCTAAGCGCTGTTGGAAGTGTAAGTTGTTATTTGCAACTAAATTATTTGAACTGTTAAGGTCGTATCTAACCTGCTTGCACTCGACTCTCTCAATGCCACGTCGAAGCCTGAATCACCCCCGAGATTTTTTAACAATAACTCCAACTGGTGTATGGTCTGTACCATCGAGCCAAATTAAAGTTTCTTTTCCTCTTTTCACTTTTTCTGCGAAAGTGAAATTAATTTCTTTTGCTGCTTTTTTCAATGCAGCGTCTTCACTACTATGTTTACTAATAAAATCGCCTTGAATATAATGGCCATTCCATTTATAAATTTTCCACATTATAAACCTTCCTCAATTTTTTGTTTTATATAATCTTCACTGAAACCAACATGTCCAGTGTAAAATTTCATATCTCTTCCAATATAAATATATGTTGGGTATGCATTTAAAAGATAACCTGTTACTCCTGGTTCTGCAACAGTTCCATCTTGCGGGTCAAGCATTTTTTCGCGGCTACCTTGTAAAACTGGCGCTGTTGTAATATTGCTTAACGTTGCCCATTGTATGATATCTTCTTCTGTTGGTTCTATGCCAGGATCCGGACCGTCAATTAATACCGTAACCACTTGAACCCCTTCATCTGCATATGTATCTTGCAGCGCCTGGGTACTTGCAGCTGCTAATTTACAAGGATAGCACCAAACTGCGGAAAAATCTAAAACTATCACATCACCAATATGATCATATAATTGCCAGATTTCTCCATTTTGGTCTAAAAGACTAAAATTACATGCTTTATCACCAATATCGATTTGTTGACAATCATCTGCCGGCATTACTCCCACCGGTGGTGGTGGCGGTTCTATTTCATTCCCTGTATCTTTTATATTTGTTTCTAATTTTGCCGGCGCACAACTTATCATAGTCGTAGTTAATGCTATGCCGATCATAAAAAAGAGCTTTTTCATATTCACCTCACAAATAAATAGGCTTTTTTTGAAAAAATAACATTCGGTTGTGGATCTTTTGCTCACCACAGCTGACCTATAGTTGTTTTGTTTTTACCTCACTGGTGTGGAGGCTCATAATAGGTATGGAGCCACCGTTATCTTAATATAGTTACACCGAATGGTTTTAGTTTTCAAATATCGTCTGTAAAATAATCTTTTACATTATAAGTAGATGAAACTCTTTTGAATTCAGAATAAGTTAATCCTAAAAATCTGGCAGCATCTTTTTTTGAATTAGTTGTTGATATTGCAAATTTTAAAAGAGCTTCTTTGATAATGTATCCTGAATTTCTCCAGATGTCAAATCCATAAAGTCTATTATTAATATTGTTTGCTGAAAGTTCGAACTTTATTGCAATTAAATCTTCAATTGAAAGAGAGTTAATACATGTTAGTAATTCATCATTTATTAAGTTTCTATCTTTTAATAGCTTTATAACACTTTTATTAACTGTAGTAGCTTTCATTCGCAGTCACAACTTTAGTATAATAGTAAATTTTAAATTTGTCAAGCTTTAGATAAAAAATTCTAAAAACTTTTAAAAATCTGAAACATTGTCTTCCAAATCACCGCTCGGCCATTCCAACTGTGGCGGCCCAGCAACATCTTTTCCACGATGCCCCTCCGTGGGCCGGGTGTCGCCATCTTCTTCTTTGTGTGTGTGGTTGTCAATATCGTAGAACTTCGCCGGCAAAGCAACTTCTTCAATTGTATGAAGATAATGTTGGTGAGAATAAAGAATAAATTGTTTGGCCATTTTGGCAATAAGCAATGCTTGTGCCGCGGCAATGTCTTTTGTCCTCATAGCTCTATCTTCCTCCGGCACCTTGGGTATATAAGCCGGATTATCGCTTACTATTGGTGTTGGATCAAAGCTTGAAAGTGCAGCCTTTGTTTCTGTGCGAGTCATATATCTGGTTTCGTCATCTTCCAAAGGTACTAACGGCCGTATACCTAAGAAAATACAACCTAAGAATGCTTCAGTAGATTGCATGACTTCAGCCGGCGTATCTGCTGCGGTAAAATTTAATGAAGCTTTAATCCACTCTGTATATGAATATTCCATTCAACCTCTTTTTAATTATAATTCTAATTCCGGAGCATCTTCTTGTGCATCTGGTCCAGGATCTGATTTTGCCATATCATAAGCTTGATTTGTAGGCTCATCCACCTGATCGGCTAATTCTGTTTCAAATTTGTCAAAGTAAAGCTTTAAGTTTGCAATCAAATAATCATAAAAAAGCTCTTGATCTTCTTCATTCGAGAGAAGTTCATAAGAATCAATAACGCTAGTTTCAATTTTTTTGAAACTTTGATAAGCCATATTGCGACCAGTTTCATCTTCACCATCGATTCCGAAAGTGTCGACTGGATCTTCTTCTTCCTGTTCATCATCGGCTGATTTTTCTGCGTCAGTACGGATGTCAATAAATTTTCCGTCCTCGCCACCTTCATCGCCAACATCAATTTCAATTTCTTCATCCATATCGATGAATTCATCAAATTCTTGCAGCTGATCTATTTCGTCATCTGCTTCATTATTTGTGATTGCTGGTGTCAGAGTTCCGACAACAGCTTGTATCACATGTGATCTAAATGATTTTCTTTGTTCAGAACTTGTTGTTAAAAGCTTGTAATCTGTTTCCAAAACTGGTATAATCTTTTTAAGGAGATCTTCTAGGACGTTAATTCCAGTTGATTTGTTTGGAGTTGGGCTGTTGTCTGGGGTTTGTGCCTCTTTTAAGCTTTTAAGTTCAATGTCAATAAATGAACGAATAACCTCACGAAGTTGATATTCTTCATCTGTTCTTTTTTGCTTGACATGTTTGATCATATGTCTTATACTTTCTCTGAGGGCTTCTTCTTCTTTTTGATTCATCTCATAATTCCTTTTTCCATAATTAGTCTCATAACATCATCTATCGTGCTTATGCCAACATTTTCTTTAAGAGCAAGGTTCTTACCGGTAAGCTTGCTTATTTCTTTTTGTTTTTTATTAAATTTCTTTGTCGCGTCTGAATCCCAGGAAGTCCCATCAGAACCAATCATAGCGCCCTGGACGGCGCCGGATGCCATTGAAGAGATTTCATTCATTCCGCTATCAATATCGAATATTGAGAGCAAATCAAATATGTTGGCTTCGCCAACAAAGTCTTCAAGCAACTCAATCGCTTCCTCATCTTCATCGGCCTTACCGAGAAGATATCTCATATCAGAGGCGTGGAATGCTAAAGGGTTCTTGCCTGATTTAACACTTGGCATATCATCTTTTAAAGGAGACACATTTAATAATCCCATATATTGGGAAGAATGTGCAACTGGTTGTACAGCAGCGCTAGATAAATCACGCAACAGAACTCCATCCTTGACATATTTAGCAGCTTCTTTAAACCTTGCTGCGTCCCCTCCCTTGGTGCTAACTCCAAGTATTACTTCTGTGCCGGGCTCGACTGGACCGTCCTTCCCTATAAATTCGTACGTGGCAGTGATAGGCGATGCATGGCCGGATACTTGCACATCTACGTTTGGAAGCTGCCTAGTTAGTAACTCCCATACTCTTTTAGAATCACCACTCGTTATCTCGCGACCATTTGGTAATTTGCGAGAAGATTTTAGTGGGGCAGATATTAACACAGTAACTTCATCTGCCTGTGAAGCATATTCTTCAACCATTGCAAGATGTCCCTTGTGAGGTGGTTTGAATGCACCAGGAACGACAGCAATAACTTTTGAAGGGCCAACAGGATCAGCATCCTCGTCCTCTATCTCTATTTCATCGTCCTCTTCGTTTAGCGACGTGTCCGCTTGGAAAGCGGATCCCATTCCACCGAGAATAAACTCACCGGTAATTTTTACCGGATTAGGTCCAAATAATTTCTCATCGCGTAAAACAACACCTTCGTGGTCCATCACGTTACCCATCGGACTTGTTAATCCTTTGAGAACATCATTCCCTAACATACGAGTTGCGTGCATCATGATGGCGCCATATATTGCAGCTTCCGCATCAGAATCTTCGATTAATTCTACAATCGGTACAGAACCGTCTAGAATCGCTTTGTAAAGCTCTTTATGTAGTGGGTGGGTCTTCTTACCATTTTTGAGCTTAACGCTCTTATAACGCGGATTAGAGGCCTCTGATAGCCATTCTCTTAATGACTTGGTGATCTCACGGTCATCTGACACTCTTATTGTCAATGGTTCACTGAGTGTGCGCTCAAAGTCTATTTCTGAGTCTTGGAGCCTTTCTGTTGGTACAGAACCATATACTTCAAATCCATATTCATTTGCTACTGCATTTAATTTTGAGATTAGGTTTTCCATGACCTTCGGATCAAAGGGAACTTCAACGCTCGGAGCCTTTACTCCTTCTGGTCGTTCTGCCCCAGGCCTCTCTTGACCTGTTCGACTGTGTACTTTATGATAAAATTGATTTAGTCCATGGATAGCTAAGAAGTTTTCATCATATTGAGTTACATTCGTTGTGCCGGCAACATACTCGGTATTCAAAAACATTGAAGGATTATCGAGCATCCCCAATTCTTGCAATTCATTTTTTATTGACGGAAGAGCTGTATTTAAAATTGTTAGTAACGTTCTAATTGCCGGCCGCATTCCGTGTCCTTCCGGAAATCTGTCATCAACTCGGGCCATTGTTATACCTTCAATATCGATTGGTTTCAAAGACCCTCTATCTACTGCAAATTGTTTTCTTTCTTCGTCTCCAACAACTTTGAAAGACACATTAACGCCGTCAATTTTTACAGCGCCAGCACCTTTTTTTTCAACAAACGTTTTTGCTCTTCCAAAAAAATCTATTAAATCATTACCGCTGTTAACCCATCCTAAATCAAAAGGATGGTTCATGTGTCCCGCTGCACCGCCCATTACTCGTCTCCCTTAGATTCTTCTAGAATACTAAGTTTTTCTTGTAACACTCGCATATCACCTTGCATACGTCGAGCATATCGCTTAACTTCTCTTAAATGTTGTTTAGCCAAAGACATTCTTCTTTTCTCAGTCACGGTTCGTGGTTTGAGATTGGAAATAATTTCTTCGAGACCTTGAATATAAGTAAAGATAGTCTTTTCATCTAAACTCTCAT
>MDTB01043652.1_pt1 | contig 13006 bp, 13 predicted proteins | sample 811161 | NCBI WGS metagenome assembly MDTB01 (sample SAMN05326650, study PRJNA326480) | marine metagenome | isolation source: seawater | place: Mediterranean Sea | collected 2009 | reverse complement strand
GCGAATCCCTCGAGCAGCGAACGCGGGCCCGCTTTGAACGTGATACCCGCTGAGATTTACCTCGATGCAGCGGCAACCACCCCACCGCTTCCATCAGTGGTTGAGGCGATTCAGCAGGTTCAGCTATCGGCGTGGGGGAATCCGAGCAGCCTGCATCGCAGCGGCCTTGTGGCTGCTGAAACCTTGGAACGTTCCCGAGTATCCATTGCCCAGCATCTCGGTGCCGGCACCGCAGATCTGATCTGTACATCCGGGGCCACGGAATCGGTTCATCTGGCACTGCTGGGCTGTTGTTCCAACCGTTCACCTGGCCGGTTTGTGATGTCTGCTGTGGAACATCCGGCGGTGACAGCGGCCGCTGCACAGTTGACATCTCTTGGATGGTCTGTGGAGCTCTGGCCTGTGAATCACGAAGGGGTGATTCGCTTGGATCAGCTTGAGCGTTTGTTGGAACCTCCCACCCGGATGGTCTCTGTGATCTGGGGGCAGAGCGAAGTGGGTGCGATTCAGCCTGTCGTTGAGATCGGGGAGGCCTGCAGAAATCGTGGAATCCTGTTTCACACCGATGCAACACAACTGTTGCCCCAAGGCAGGATCAGCTGGCATCAACTGCCGATCGATCTGCTGAGCCTCTCTGCTCACAAGCTGCAGGGCCCGCGTGGTGTTGGTCTGCTGTTGAAACAGGAGCATGTGGAGCTCCGCCCTCTGCAGGGTGGAGGAGGACAGGAGCAAGGTTTTCGCAGTGGCACGGAACCCGTAGCTCTGTTGGCTGGTCTGGCGGCTGCATTGCAACCGTTGCCATCCTTCGATGCCAGCAAGACCACGGCACCGCCAGGAGCAACTTCGCGCCTTCGTTTGCAGAGGGATCGTTTGCTTTCCGCTTTGCTGCAACTCCCTGGAGTGGAGTTGTGCGGTCCTTGCCCTGACGATCGTCTTCCGAACCACATTGCTCTCCTGCTCAGCAACAGAGAGGGTCAACCTCTGTCGGGACGGCACATGGTGCGTGAGCTCTCCCGCCGTGGCATTGCCGTGAGCAGTGGCAGCGCCTGCAGTTCCGGACAGAGTTCAGATAGTTCTGTGCTGACGGCCATGGGGGTTGATCCCTCCCGTCGCCAATCAGGTTTGCGCCTCACGTTGGGTGGATGGATCGGAGATGATCATTTGGCATTGATTCAGGAGCGTTTCGCAGAAGCGATGGCATCTGTCGATTCCTCCGCTTGAAACGCATTCCATGACCAACCCCTCGGTTCCTTTGCAGCCCTTGCCAGCTGATCTGGCAACCGCTGAAACGCTGCTTCAGGAGGCGGTTGAGGAAGCCCTTTGCTCGGGGCTCAGCAAGCGCTGGGGCGCATCGCTGCGGTTTGAGAATCTGCGTCTGCTGCCCGTGGCGTTTCGCTTGGCACGGTCCTTGATCGCCGGGGGACGCTGCCTCACGATGATCTGGCCTGATGCGGGAGCTGCTGCTCTGGCTAGGCGTGACGGGCCAGATCTGGCGGAGAGCATTCTTGATTTCCGTCAGTGGATGGCTCGCACGGACGACGCAGCGCCGGTTGACCTGCTCCTTGCTGTGATGCCTCAACCAGCCGACTACGAGGAGTTCCTGAACGTCTGCGAATCCCACAGCGGTTCGATCGTCATGCTGAACGGCAGGCTTGAGGACGCCGCCGTGGGAATCGGCAGCGTCGCCCGCGAACGTCGTCGTGGCTTCGTCGCCTCGTGGCAACAGGCGTTCTGGCTGCAACCGCTGGAGGGCGGCGCCTTGATGCGTTGTTTCCCTGGTGACTGGCACATCTACCGATCCGATCCTGATGGCTACCGACAGGTGAGCATTCAGGAGACTCGACCAGACCCTGAAACCCTTGCTGCCTCCCTTGCGGGGGAGTCATCGGATGGACTCAAGCAACAGCTCGACACCGTTGATCGCTTTCTTGATGGACTGCGCAACTAGTGATGGCTTCTTGATCACAGTTCAAACAATCCGTATGGTTCGTGTCCCCGGTTGTGACCCATGCGGCGCCCGTCCTGGCTGCAACATCCCACCCCTGTCGATGCTGTTGCTGGTTTGATCGCCTTAACGGCAGTGGCTGGTGTTGTTTGGTCACCAAAACTCACCAACGCCGTCGCTCGCGCAACGGGATCGATTCAACCGGTTCAGATCAGTGTTGATGTCCGCAACCTGCCGATGGCAGATCCAGAGGGTTTTCTGCAATCAATCCGAGACGAGGGCCGGCTCAGTTTTGTGATCCGTAATCAACCCGCAGGCAGCGTTCGCGTTCTCAGCGCGCAGAACATCAGCCCCAAACTTGTGTCGGTGATGCCCGACGGCAGCGTGATTCAGGCCGACAATCCCAGTGATGCCGCCCCTCTTTATGCCCGCTTTGACCTGGAAGCAGACGCTGAAAAGGGAGAGTCCGGCGTGGTGATTGGTGGGACCAAACTCAAAATCGGCGTACCCGTTGAACTTGAAGGCAACATGTACCGCGTCAATGGTGTGGTGAGCGGAGTTGGCCAGTCATGAAGCGGCTCAACGTTCTGTTTGCCTTTGGCTTGGGGCTCTCATCGCCGACGTTGGTTGCTGCACAACCACTGCTCAGTCCGCCTCCTCCGTTGCAGCAACAGGGTCTGCCCGCTCTTCAGCTGGGTCGGACCTGTCCTGAGCTTCAAACGGCCATCCGTTCTGCCGTTAGTGGACAGGCATCAGCCTGGAGCATCAGCGTGCTCGATGCCCGCGGGCAACTTCTTGCGGATGTGAACGGGTCGACACCTCGCATTCCGGCGTCGAATCAGAAGCTGATCAGCACAGCCTTTGCCCTTGATCGGCTCGGTCCTGATTTCCGTCTCAAGACACAGCTTCTGCGTCATTCCGATGGATCCCTCGAGATCGTCGGGGAGGGGGATCCCGATCTCAGCATCGCTGAGATGCAGAAATTCGCCATGGTCGTTCTCGGCCAGGGAGGCTCTCGCGGAGAACAACCTGGTTCTGGTCCGATCCGCTTGATGGTGCGCGAGGAGCCGCCTCAGCGCTGGTGGCCGAGCGATTGGCATCCAGCAGATCGCAGTTATGCCTATGGCGCTCCGATCACCCGGCTGGCCCTCACCAGTAACGCTCTGCACATGGCTGTGCAGAACCCTGCCGCCAGGTTGCAACGCGTGCTCGATACCAGCGTGCGTCAGCAGGGTGGCTCCCTTCAGATGGTGATGGTGAATCCGGAGCAGCGGCAGCGAGCGACGTCACGGGCAGATCAGGACCCCGTGGTCCTGCACAGCGAAGACTCAGCCCCCATGCATGCTCTGCTGAGTTTGGCGAACACCGAAAGCCACAACTTCACCGCTGAAGTGCTGATGCGCGAAGCCGCTGACGATTGGGATGTGGGCCGCGCATCGATGGCCAATACCCAGTGGATGCAGCAGCAGGGTCTACCGATTCAAGGGATGCGGATTCGTGATGGCAGTGGACTCTCCCGCGCCAACCGGGTCACCAGCCGCACCATTGCGGCACTGTTGTTGCGCATGGGGCGACATCCGCTCGCCTCTTACTACCAGGCATCAATGGCGATTGCCGGACAGCGGGGCACGCTGAGATATCTGTATCGAGGCACGCCTCTCCAGGGGCGCTTCTGGGGCAAGACGGGAACCCTCAGTGGCGTTCGCTCGATTTCAGGAATTCTGGATACCGCGACAGGGCCTCGTTACGTGAGCATGATCAGCAATGGAGGGTCAGCTCCAAACAGCGTCATGGGACGGGTGCTCAGAGCGACCCAGAGTCTCAGCCGGTGCCCTTCATTGAGCGCAAGCGTGTCGCAGCCCGCCGTCCCCGGCTGATCGGCACGGTTTTTCCATCGGGCTCATTCTGTGACTCGTTCGCGGGACGGATGGTCTGGATTTTCACAAGTTCCTGGCGTCCAGCCATGACCACCTGAGCCATCTCCTTCAGGCGCACCTCAAGTTCGCCGAGAGTTTGTTCTGCGTAGCGGTTGGCTCCGTCTTGCACCGATGCCGCTTCCTGACGGCTGCGTTGAATCAGGGCTTCGCACTGCTGCTGGGTTTGCTGACGGAACTGGAGTGCATCATTGTGTAGCCGCTCAGCCTCATCTCTTGCCTCTTTCTGGAGTCGCAGACCCTCTCTGCGAATGGTTTCCATCTCCTGAAGCCCCTGCTGACGGTTGGCTTCGTGCTGCTCCATGTGCTGTCGCTTGAGTTCGACAGACTCCTGTTCGAGCTGTTGACGACGCTGCAGTGCTTCCTGCTCGAGCTGGGACCGACGCGCAGCAAACTGCTGCTCCTGCTGGACAATCTTGGCCTGAATCTCCTGTTCCAAGGAGGCGTTCTGCTGGCGCGTGGTCTGCAGCAGCTTTTCGCATTGCTGCCGCGTCTGTTCACGCAGTTCGTTCACCTGACGCTCCGCTTCCTGGCGGATCGCCGCGTTGTTGACGAGTTGCTCCCGTTGGCGCTGCGCCTGCTGAACAATCTCCTCAGCCTGCTGACGGGCCGTATTGATGAATTCATCGCGCTTCAAGAGCAGTTGTTCTGCCCTCTCCAGTTCCTTCGGCAGAACCTCGCGGACTGCGTCCAGAACATCCACGGCCTCGCCTTCATTCACCAAACGCCCGCCCGTAAAGGGAACTCGGCTGCCCTCCAGGACAATCTCTTCCAGCTGATCCAGTTGATCGAGCACGGTGAGCCGAGCTTCGCTCATGGCTGCTAGGGCGATAAAGCCGAATTGAAGAGCCTGTTGAGGTCCTTCGCAACCTCAGAGGGGACCATGTGATCGACCGGCCCACCAAAACGGGCGACTTCCTTGACAACCGAACTGCTTAAAAAACTGTGTCTGGCCGTCGTTGCCAGAAAGACGGTCTCGAGACGATCCGCCAGTGAACGATTGGTGTGAGCGATCTGCAGCTCATATTCGAAATCGCTCATCGCCCGCAGTCCTCGCAGGATCAGATCGGCGCGATGGGTTTCTGCGCAGTGAACGGTTAGGCCATCGAAACTGATCACCTCAATCCCGTTGAGATGGGCAGTGGCCTTGCGGATCTGGCTGAGACGATCATCAATGCTGAATGCCGGGCGCTTGCTGGGGTTGCCCAGAACAGCCACAACCACTTCGCCGAAGAGGGATGACGCCCTCTCGATCAGATCCATGTGTCCGTTCGTGAGTGGATCGAAGCTTCCTGGATAAAGCGCCCGCATGGCCGATGCAGCAGTGGCGAAATCCTATGCAGTGAGGCTCTGCCTAGATTTCATTCAGTTGAAGTTCTATGAGATGAGCCTGGATCTGGACGCCAAGAAAACCCTGCTGCGCAAGATCCCGCATGGTTTGTTCATCTGTGGTGTTCGCGAAGGCGATGAGGTGAACGGGTTCACCGCCTCCTGGGTCACCCAGGGGTCCTTTGAGCCACCCATGGTTGTGATGGGCGTGCGAGCAGACAGCACCAGCCACGGAATCATCGAACGCACTGGCTGTTTCTCACTCAATGTTCTTCGGGCTGATCAGAAGGATCTTGCCGCGGTGTTCTTCAAGCCTCAGAAGGCCATGGGAGGCCGTTTCGAAGCTGCTCCGTTTCAGGAAGGTGAACTTGGACTTCCCCTGCTGGACGATGCCATCGGCGGCGTTGAATGCAGCGTGATCGGAAAGGTGAAGCATGGCGACCACACCGTGTTTGTTGCTGAAGTGAAATCCGCCCGTTTGCTGGCCGATGGTGAGGCTCTGAACCTGGCCAGCACCGGCTGGAACTACGGCGGCTGAACGAGCATTGGCCTCCCCTGGATCGACGACGGCGCTGCTGATGCAGCCGGATCGTCTCGAACAGCGATTGAAGGAGATTCCCGCTGAGCCAGGTTGCTATCTCATGCGTGATGGAGAGGATCGGATCCTCTACGTCGGCAAGTCGAAGAGTCTCCGCAGTCGCGTTCGCAGCTATTTCCGTAGCAGGCACGATCTCTCCCCCCGCATCCGCCTGATGACCAGGCAGGTGTGTGAGATCGAATTCATCGTCACCGACAGCGAAGCCGAGGCTCTGGCTCTTGAATCAAATCTGATCAAGAACCATCAGCCTCACTTCAACGTTCTGCTCAAGGACGACAAGAAGTACCCCTACCTCTGCATCACCTGGAGCGAGGCCTATCCGCGCATTTTCATCACGCGTCGCCGGCGCTTCCGCAGTCCCCTGGATCGTTTCTACGGACCCTATGTGGACGTCGGTCTGTTGCGCCGCACGCTGTTTCTTGTGAAACGGGTGTTTCCCCTGCGTCAGCGCCCCCGTCCGATGTACCCGGATCGGACCTGCCTCAACTACAGCATCGGGCGCTGTCCAGGGGTGTGCCAGCAGAAGATCAGCTCCGAGGACTACCACCGCACGCTCCGCAAGGTGGCGATGGTGTTTCAAGGCCGCAGTGATGAACTGCAGCGGCTGCTTTCTGAACAGATGGAGCGATACGCCGAGCGCCTGGATTTCGAGGCGGCCGCCCGGGTGCGTGACCAGCTTCAGGGGCTTGATCAGCTGACCGCGGATCAGAAAATGAGTCTTCCCGATTCATCCGTGAGCCGGGATGTTGTTGCTCTGGCCTGCGACGAACGCCTTGCGGCCGTTCAGCTGTTCCAGATGCGGGCCGGGAAGCTGGTGGGTCGTCTGGGATACATGGCCGATGCCGAGGGCCTGGATCCAGGTCTGATCCTTCAGCGGGTGATCGAGGAGCACTACAGCCAGGTGGATGCGGTGGAGATTCCCCCCGAGCTACTGGTTCAACATCCGCTGCCTCAGCAGGATCTGTTGGAAGAATGGCTGACGGAACAGCGCGAGCGGCGGGTGCAGATTCACTGCCCCAAACAGCGTCAGAAAGCAGATCTGATCGAACTGCTTCAGAGAAATGCTGAGTTCGAGCTGCTGCGTGCCAAGCAAGGCCAGGAGCAGCAGGCCATGGCAACCGAAGATCTGGCGCAACTGCTGGAGTTGCCGACCCCGCCGCGCCGCATCGAGGGGTACGACATCAGCCATATCCAGGGCAGCGATGCCGTTGCCTCCCAGGTGGTGTTCGTTGATGGATTGCCAGCCAAGCAGCACTACCGCAAATACAAGATCCGGAGCAGCAGCATCGTCGCCGGCCACAGCGACGACTTCATGGCGATGGCGGAAATCATGCGCCGCCGTTTCCGTCGCTGGTCCCGTGCAAAGGCTGAGGGGATTGATGTGGGTGCTCTGCGCCACAAAGGGGGCAGTGCCCTTCAGACCGACGGCCTCAACGATTGGCCCGATGTGGTGATGATCGACGGCGGCAAAGGACAGCTCTCCGCCGTGATGGAGGCACTGCGTGAGCTTGATCTGCATGAGGATCTCAACGTCTGCTCCCTCGCCAAGCAACGCGAAGAGGTTTTTCTACCCGGTGAAAGCAAGCCTCTCGAGAGTGAGCCAGATCAGCTCGGTGTAGCGCTGCTGCGTCGTCTCAGGGATGAGGCGCACCGCTTTGCGGTGACGTTCCATCGCCAACAGCGGGGGCAGCGGATGAAGCGGTCCCGGCTGTCGGACATTCCGGGGCTTGGGCCAAAACGGGTCAAGGAACTTCTGGCCCATTTCCATTCCATCGATGCCATTCAGCTGGCCACTGCTGAGCAACTGTCCGAGGCACCAGGGGTGGGGCCCTCCCTGGCGGACCAGATCCATGCCTTTTTTCATCCTCAGGACGACAGTCCTGAAGACATGCCTGACAACAGCCCGGACGCTCCGTCCACAGATCCTCTGTGATCTGACCAAAGTGGTGGCATCGATTGATTCACGGTGTTCCGCCTCTTACTGGCCATCGTGATGCTGTGCATGGTCTGGCTGACCCCACCAGTACAAGCTTCACCTGGCCTTTGTACCGGTCCTGTCTGTGCCGACGGCATCACCCGTAGTGCCAAGAACCATTGGCAACTCGTGTTGCGTCTCAACGATCAACAGGGACATCGAGAAAAAGTTGTGATGGATTGCAGGGCGGGAGTTCTCAGTCCTCGTGCCGGACTGGTTGATCGGGGTTACGCCACTGCTCTGGGGCAGCGGGCCTGTCGTTTGGCCGGAGAAAACGCCTGATCGCATGGAGATCACCCTCGTTTATCCGCACCAGCTGTTCGCGGATCATCCCTCCATCCAGTTGGGGCGCTCCGTGGCCCTGATCGAGGACCCTCTGTTTTTCGGGACCGACCCTGAGTGGCCACAACTGGTTCATCGCCAGAAGCTTCTGCTGCACAGAGCGTCGATGCAGGCCTACGCGGAGAGCCTGCGATCACAGGGTTTCGACGTTTCTCTCCAGGAGCATCACAAGGCCCGAGACACCACCGCCCACCTGCAGTTGTTGCTGCAACAGGGTTATCGCCGCTTTTACCTCGCCGATCCGGTGGATCACGTGCTGGAACGGCGCCTCCACGCCGTCCTCGAGGCGCTTGGTGGCACTGCGGTCATCGCCCCCACCCCGATGTTGCTGACCCCCCAGTCGGTGATTGATGACCACTTCGGCACGGGCAAAAAGCCATTCATGGCGCGTTTTTATGAGATGCAGCGGCGGCGCCTCGACCTGTTGCTTGAGCCCGATGGCGGACCGCTCGGGGGGCATTGGAGCTTCGATGCCGACAACAGGAAGAAGCTGCCGAAGGGGATCCTTGTTCCGCCTGAACCCGCACAGGCTGTTCCAGCGACGCTTCAGGCCCAGCGTCAACAACTGAACTCCGAATCACTTCCCGGCATTGGATCCAGCGATGCCTTTGCCTATCCAGTGACCCACGAAGCTGCCGAAGCATGGCTGGATCAATTTCTTGACCAGCGTCTGAGCCAGTTCGGCGCCTACGAAGATGCCATCAGCAGCCAGCACCGAGTGATGTGGCATGGCGTGCTCACACCCATGCTGAACTGCGGACTGCTGACGCCACAGCACATCCTCAAGCGCACCTTGGAACGCGCCGATGCCGGTGATGTTCCCCTCAATTCACTGGAGGGATTCGTACGACAGATCGTTGGATGGCGTGAATTCATGGCAGCGATGTACAGACGCCATGGCGTGGAGATGCGGCAGGGAAATTTCTGGAATTTCGACAACAGACCGATTCCACAGGCCTTCTACACCGCAACCACTGGTCTGCCTCCGATCGATGACGCTATCCAGCACGCTCTCGATACGGGGTACTGCCATCACATCGAACGGCTGATGCTGGTTGGAAACATGATGCTGCTCTGCGGGTTCCACCCGACGCGGGTTTACACCTGGTTCATGGAGCTGTTTGTTGACGCCTACGACTGGGTGATGGTGCCCAACGTTTACGGAATGAGTCAGTTCGCCGATGGCGGCATCTTCACCACAAAGCCTTACTTATCGGGCTCCAATTACGTCCGCAAAATGTCTGATTACCGCAAGGGTGATTGGTGTGAGATCTGGGATGGCCTGTTCTGGAGTTTCATCAAACGGCATGAAACGTTTTTTCGTGGTCAGTACCGCCTGGCGATGATGGCCAGAAATCTGGATCGCATGTCCCCAGACACACTCCTCGGCCATCAACGACGCGCCCAGCAGTTTCTTGACGCGTTGGGTTGAACGCTTCGTAGGGTCGCTGTATCAGGCTTTGCACCATGACCTTGCCCCCTGAGGCTTACCTCTGGTTCAAGACGCTTCACATCGTTGGAGTGGTGGTGTGGTTCGCTGGCTTGTTCTATCTGGTGCGGCTCTTCATTTATCACGAGGAGACCGCTGAGCTGGACCCTGCCTTGCAGGGTCCTTTTCAGGAGCAGTACGGCCTGATGGAGAAACGTTTGGCCAACATCATCACCACTCCGGGCATGGTGGTAGCCGTGAGCATGGCTGTCGGCCTCCTGGTGTGTCAGCCGGGTTGGCTCCACCAGAGCTGGATGCACGCCAAATTGGCGGTGGTGTTGGCTCTGCTTGGGTACCACTGGCTTTGCTACCGACTGATGGGGCAATTGCAGTCGGGAACATGCAACTGGAGTGGCCGACAGCTGCGTGCCCTCAATGAACTGCCCACCCTGATGCTGGTGCTCGTGGTGATGTTGGTGGTGTTCAAGAATCAGTTTCCAACCAGCGCCGCAACCTGGTTCCTGGTTGCTCTCGTGATCTTCATGGCTGCCTCGATTCAGTTTTATGCACGCTGGAGACGTCTCCGTAAGGAAGCCGCCGCTGGAGCCTGAGATGCCCTTAGCTGACCACCCACTGCGTGCGGTTCTCGACCAGGTCGGCCCTGACAGCTGTCCTGGACAACTGAATTTTCACTGTCACACCGTTTGCAGTGACGGAAGCCTGGAACCCGAGGCTCTGATTGAACAGGCCACGCGTCTCGGCTTGCAGCATCTCGCCGTCACGGACCACCACAGCAGTCGGGCCCATCCACCGATGCAGACCTGGCTCCAGCAGCGCCGCGATGCTGGGGAGCTCGTTCCAACACTCTGGAGCGGCATGGAGATCAGCTGTTTGCTGCGGGGGTGCCTGGTGCATGTGCTCGCCCTTGGCTTCGAGCTCGATCACCCCTCGCTTCAGCCCTACAACCGCGGTGATGCGGTCGTCGGTGAACCGCTTCGAGCCGAGGCCGTGGTCAAGGCCATTCATGCCGCCGGAGGGCTCGCCGTCTTGGCCCACCCTGCCCGATACCGACTGGGCCACGCCGAACTGATCGACGCCGCAGCCAGCATTGGAATCGACGGTGGCGAAGCCTGGTACGACTACGACATGCAGCCCAGCTGGCAGCCCAGCCCTTTCGTGTGTGAAGCGATCGATCGCCAGCTGTCGAATCTTGGCCTTTTGCGTACGTGTGGCACCGACAGCCATGGAATCGACCTGAGTGGCCGCTAAATTCATCACATTTCAGGTTCGGTCGGCATGGGCTTCTTTGATCGTCTGCTGAGCAACGTCACGAAGGGGTCAGATGAGGCCAAACCGATCGAGCCCCGCGCTCCGAAGAAAGAGCAACCTGAGGCTTACTACCTGGACGCCGATTCCTCCTCATCCCTCGGCAATGTCGATTACATGAGGGAATCGAAAACGATTCGCAGAACCTTCCCTGGCACGGTTGATTCACCGGGAAACAAAGAACGTGTGATCGAGGTTGCTGCAGAAACCGAGCAGCTCACAAAGAGAACCGACGGACTCGGTGGCACGCAAATTAAGGAGGAGACCACAACACTGGCGACTGGGATTCCCAAGCCGGTGAAGAAGACATTCGCCGAGCAGGTGAGCACCAAGGAAATGAAACAGAGGCTTCGGGGGAGCGCCGTAACCGGAGTTAACGCTCAGATCCCCTCCAATGCCGCCCCGGTGGGTCGAAAAGAGGAACTCAAACCCAAGGAGGTTGAGGAGACGGCGTCCAGCGTCGCCCCGTCAGAGAAGCCTGGTTCGATCGATCCGTTCCGTCAGATGGTGCGCGATCTCAACAAGTGAACTCTCCCCGCTCAATCCGGGCTTCACTGCTGATCACCAGATCACGCAGCTGATCAAGTTGATCAGCGCGGGGCTGTTCCCAGAGTCCTCGATTGGAGGCCTCCAGGAGGCGTTCGGCCATGTCCCTGAGAACCCAGGGATTGCGTCGGTTGAGAAACGCCAGTGTGTCTTCATCGGCGAGCCACTGATCGCAAAGTGCTCCGTAACACCAGTCGGGAACACGGTCGGTCGCGGCGTCGTAGGCAAACAGATAATCCAGGCTCGCCCCCATCTCAAAGGCCCCCTTGTAACCGTGCTGCTTCATGCCATTGATCCAGCGTGGATTGAGCAGACGGCTGCGCATGACCTTGTCCAGCTCTTTCTCGAGACGGTGAATCCGAGGGCGTTCGGCGCGCGAATGGTCACCAAACCAGAGCTGGGGGCGCAGACCTGAACTTTGCTCAACGGCTGCTGATAGGCCGCCGTGGAACTGGTAGTAATCGTCCGAATCGAGCAGGTCATGTTCGCGGTTGTCCTGGTTGTGAAGCACCACCTGGACCCGTTGAAGGGCCTGCTCAAGCCCGCCACGATCAGCCACAACCACATCACTGCCGTCGTACCGCCAACTGCTCCACTGCAGATAAGCCTCGGCAAGGTCGGATCGGCTCTCCCAGCTTCCGTGATCGATCAACGCCTGCAACCCCGCTCCATAGGCTCCTGGTGCCGACCCAAAGATCCTGCTCTGGGGCCCCTCAGTCCTCGTCAGGGCTGCCAGGGGGTTAATGCAGTCGTCCTCAGTCAGCGACGCAATTCGCTGGGTTGCCTGATCCACCCAGCCCACCAGATGCGGAAAGGCATCTCGAAACAGGCCCGAGATTCTCAGCACAACGTCGACCCTTGATCGCCCCAGCAGCGATGAGGGGATCACCTCCAGATCCACCATTCGGCGTGTGGGCCCATCCCAGACAGGGCGAACACCCATCAAGGCCAACACCTGAGCGATGTCTTCCCCTCCGTTTCGCATGGTGGCGGTGCCCCAGACCGAGATGGCGAGATGGTGCAGCGGTTCCCCCTGTTCGAGCAGATGCAGATCCAGCAAACGCTCCGCCGAACGCCTCCCGAGGTCCCAGGCCGCTTCCGTCGGCAGGCCTCGAAGATCGACGGAGTAGAAATTGCGGCCTGTTGGAAGCACATCCGGCCGACCGCGGCTGGGAGCGCCGGATGGTCCGGCCGCAATGCGACTTCCGCAGGCCCCCCTGAGGAATCCTTCCCGTTCAGAGGCAGCGCATTGAACAAGGCGGGGCCAGAGGCCGTCGCGAACCTTCGACAGAACAGGGTCTCCTGATCGTTGCTCAATCCATTGCAGCAACAGTGGTTGCAGACCCTCCGCCTCAGCAGTGGCATCGATCAGGATGTCGAGAAGCAGCAATCCCTGGGTCTCCAACCAGGCGGTTCCATCGCCAACACGCTGTGCCCCTGGACAGCCGAGCACGGCCAGTCGTTGATGATCAGAGGCTGTCAACAGGACGCCATCCTCCTGTTGCCAGGGATCGAATTCCAGCCCGAGTTCGATCGCCATCGCCTGCGTCAATCCTGGAAGACCTCCCGATGGAGATCGTGC
>MDTB01037151.1_pt1 | contig 13006 bp, 10 predicted proteins | sample 811161 | NCBI WGS metagenome assembly MDTB01 (sample SAMN05326650, study PRJNA326480) | marine metagenome | isolation source: seawater | place: Mediterranean Sea | collected 2009 | reverse complement strand
AATTAATGCGGGTGTAGCTCAATGGTAGAGCAGCAGCCTTCCAAGCTGAATACGTGGGTTCGATTCCCATCACCCGCTCCAGGGTCGTTATAGAAATCGTTGGGGTTATAAATGAGCAAGGTTCTTTTAGAAATAGACGGAAAAGTAGCTCGTATTTCATTAAATAGACCAGAGGTTTTAAACGCTATAGACCATGAAGTTCCTGCAATGATCTCTGAGGCTGTTATTGAAGCAGATAATAATGAGCAGGTACACGTAATAGTTCTGTCTGGTAAGGGCGATGCGTTCTGTGCAGGATACGATTTGAAAGCTTATGCAAAAAGAAACATGGGCGCAGTTACTCAAAAAATGCCTTGGGATCCGATGCGCGATTATAAATGGATGTGGGCTAATACTGAACATTTTATGTCTCTCTTTAGAGCTTCAAAACCAGTTATTTGTAAAATACACGGTTTAGGAGCATTTGCGGGAGGTTCAGATATAGCCTTGTGCTGTGATTTTATTTTTATGTGTGATGATGCCCAAATAGGGTATATGCCGGCTAGAGTCTGGGGTGTGCCTACCACTGCAATGTGGGTGTACCGATTGGGTGCTGAAAAAGCGAAAAGAATGCTGTTTACGGGCGATAAAATATCAGGTTCAGAGGCAGAGAAAATAGGGCTCATATTAAAAGCTGTAAAAAAGGAACAGATAGATAATGAAGTAGAAAAATTTGCTCTCAGAATGACAACCGTACCAATAAATCAACTAACAATGCAAAAATTAATGATTAATCAGGCTATTGAAGCGTCCGGTCTTATAAACACCCAGCGTTTTGCAACTATATTTGATGGAATATCTAGACATTCTCCAGAAGGCTTAAATTTCAAAAAAATGTCTGAAGAAAAGGGTTGGAAGGTGGCGGTTAAAGAAAGAGATCAGGGTACTTTTGATTGGACTAAAAATAAGCCCACGAACTAGTCTTTACCCAGGGTTTTTTCTCGATATATAATAAACAAAGTTGAGCAAACGATTAAAATTGTACCTATAATGAAATTAATGCCGATAGTTTCATGGAAAACTAAAATACCTATAAAAACCCCAATAGGGATATTCGTATAATGTATTGGAGCTAAACCAGAAGCAGTTGCATATTTATGACTGGATGCCATAAATATTTGTTGAGCACTTGCTAAAATGCCAATTACTAACAGAATTAACCAAATATTTTTTGGAATGTTTTCAAAACTTAAAAAATATGAACAATAAATAGTAAAAATCACGGCGCCAAAAGTATTATACCAAAATGCTGTAGCTATTGGATTTTCTGTCAGGCCCAATTTTCTCAGTGAAACAAACATTATAGAAGCAAAAAGCGTCCCTAAGAAAATATACAAAAATCCAATATTTCTCCAGCCATCTGTACTAGGATCGATAATTATAAGAGCGCCAATTAGTCCAAAGAATATAGCAGACCATCTGTACACACCAACTTTTTCACCTAAGAAAATTATTGATAGCAAGCATATAAAAATTGGCATAATTTGACCCAAAGCTAATGCTTTACTAATTGCTAGATAAATAACCGACAAATACCAAAATAATAAACCCAGCAAACCGGCAACACTACGAACGGCGAGTATTTTTTTATTACTAATCTTAAAATAGGATAAACCCTCTAGTCTTAACCCTATAAAAATTAAAATCGGTAAGCAAAAAATGTACCTAAACATCAATATAATTGCGACAGATATATCGCTAGCCACATATTTAACAATAGCAACCATTATACTCCCCACGACTATTTCGAGTAAAAGAAAAGTTACACCAATGAAGAAAGGGTTTGAAAAGTATTTTTTCGTTTTAAACAACCTTTTATTACCACTCACATTCCAGCGAGGTAATTGATCTAAAGGCCCATCCATCAAACTTATATTCTTTTTTCGAAAGCTTAATATTAGGTAATCGGTCAAAAAATTTTGGTAATGCGACTTGGCTTATCATCGTCTTAGCGATAGCTGCCCCCGCACAATAATGAGGACCGGCACCAAAGTGAATAGATTTTGATTTATCTCTTTTGATGTCATAATTATCTGGATAAGGAAAGTAATTATCGTCCCTGTTTGCTGAAGAGAACATAAGGAAAATTCTATCACCTTTAAGGAAGTTTACATTTTTGTATTTAAAATTACTTTTTATTTCACGTGGAGACATTCCAATAGGAGACATCCATCTGCAGTACTCATCAAAGACATCACTCCAACTAAAGATTTTTTGGAACAAAGAATTTTTCAATTCAAAATTTAAGACGGCCCAAACACACCCAGCAATAGCATCTCTTGGTTCATTCTGACCGCCAGAAATTGCTAATTTGACGTTTGCACTTATTTGCTCTCTAGTAAGATTACCTACAGTCATCGAACTTATTAACGAAAAGTCTGGTTTAATTATTATTTGTTCAATAATATCATCGATATGTCTATCTATACTAGCAGTGCAGTTTCTACAATTATCTTCAACTTCCTTATTTCCGACGTAGTTTGCGCACCCATCAATCATCCCTTGACTGACTCTATCCATCTCATCAGCAGTCATATTATATAAACCGGTTACTTTTTTTAAACATTCTGCAGAGAAAGTACGCGCATAAAGGTTTAAAATGTCTCCTGATTTTTTAGTGGCAATGTCGTTCAATATATTATCTGCAATTATCTCAAATTCATTTAGCCAATGGTTTAATGAAGTCTTTGGGGAAATAGTCCTGAAAATTTTTTTTCGTTCATTCATGTGGGCTTTACCGTCTTTACGCATCATATTTTGTCCCATTAATAAAGTCATTAATCCGTTTGGCTGCTCAGAGGAAAATATTTCTGTATTTTTCTCACATTCAGATATTGAATCTCGCTCACAAATCATTGTTGCGTTTAGTTGTGGTACAAAACAAATAGGAGTTGAAGTCCTCATTTCTTTTAGATCTGGGTAAGGATCCTTCTTAAACCTATTTACGTCAATTTCATATATTGGAGCATCTGACATTCTCTCTTATTAGAAGCATGATAAGGATCCTAATACAATGAAATTAATTAAATCTGTGAAATTGTAGGCTTATCACCAACCATAATTTTAATTTGTCAATTAAATTGATCTATTCTACTCCATAATGGTCTAAGAAACTTTCAGATTTATTTGTAGCAAATTGCCTTTACTGCTTTTGACCATGATCCCAACCTAATAAAGTCTTAAGCTCTGAGTTAAAATTCTGATTTGTAAAAATATTTGAAGAAATATAAGGATTTTCTTCCATTGCCATTTCTCTCAAGTAGCTTGCTGCAAAGCAGCCCAGAATAGAATACCTATCATGACTGGATGCATTTTTCCCACTTTGGTGCCAAACATGACCAGTCCAAAAAACTAATGAACCCTTTTTTGCTTCCAAAGGAACCAAATATTCGTCATAGTTTTTCGTTCTGTCTGGCTTTTCTAAAAATTTATGACTTCCCGGATAAACAAGAGTTGCTCCGTTTTCCTGAGTATAATCTTGAATTATAAAGTTTACATTGGTTCTAATTATCCAACTCGGTAGCGGGGAGGGAACATTTGCATCGACGTGTATGATTTGTTTCTCCGCTCCAGGATTTAAAATGTTTGCATGAAAACTACTCAAGTAATATTTATCATGCAGTGTGTCTCTATCAAATGCATGGTCATTCAAGCTCTTTATTACCCTGTGTAGTATAATTTCTTGAAAAATCTGATTTTTGTTAATCAAATGCCATATTCTTTGCGCGTCATTAGAGCCATAGAGAAAAGCAGTTGAATTCAATTTCTCTCCCCCCGCCAGATTTTTTAATACCAACATGAGCTCATCACAAAGAACAGGGTCTAAACAATTTTCTACTACTAAATATCCGTTATCATCAAAAAAATCCTTTTCGCTTGATGATATTCCTTCAGGGCCCATCCCACTTAATATTGATGGATAACAGTCGCCAGCTCTCATATTGAATACCTCATCACTAATTTGACTGAACCAACTATCTACTTCTAGCCCATTTTTTTTGAAAATCTCATTCACCACTGTTTTGAAACTAAAAAAAGTTTTCTCATTTGGGTATTTTTCTATTTTTATACAGTCTAGAAAATATCTATTGGAGGTGAATTTAAAAAAACCTTCTGTGAAGTTCAAGTTTAGTAAATAAAGCCCCATTAGAACAATTAAGCAGTCTTCCAACTCTTTTTCTTTCGTTGCCAACTTAAGTTCTTCGCTGATACTTTCCAAAAATAATCTATCGGAAAAAAAAAGATTCAAATCTTTATAACTATTAACACGCATTTGTTGACCTCGAATGTTGGTTAAACTAAATTTTCAAAAAGAAATATCCAAAGATTTATTTAAAGTCAACAACACTTTGATGGTATTAGTAAAGAAGAGATCTGATTAATCTAAAAGAAAAAATTACTTAAATTATATTAAAAAGTTTTATTTATCGGATACATAAAATTTAGTAGTGCTTGGGTTTAGCTTAAATGTACTTTCAGGTAACAAATTTTATCACTAGCTTTATTGTCATACGTCTTAAATTTATGACATCAATTTTGGGCATATTTAGATAGGTATTTTGATAATGTTTGAACACGGATTTGTGAGTAACCGTGGTTCTTTTTGTTTGAGTAGGGAAATCTGTATGCTGCCTTTATGAAACCGATTATGGGATAAAAAATCAAAATTGATTGTTTCCAAAAAGAATTAATAAACATAAACTGGTTTAACTTGAGGCATACAAATTAACTTTTGGTTTTTATGCTCACTTTTCAGATTTAATTTTGGACAAAAAAAATGAAGAAAGTGAAAGCAAAGAGAAAATTTAACACTCTCAATGAACTTGGAGAATGTCCGGTATACTGCGATATTAATAATTGTTTTTTCTGGATTGATATAATTGAGAAAAAATTATTCTGCTATAATTTCTCCTCCAATACACTCGAGATGGAAAATTTGGGGTTTTCTTGTGGTTCTTTTTGCATTACGACCGAAGGCAAGCTAATTTTCGCAACAGATGATGGTATTCTTCTGAATTATGCTACAAAAGATGAAACCCTTATTCCTATACCAGATTTTGATCCCGCGTTGGAACGAATTAATGATGGCAAATGTGACCCTTTTGGTAACTTTCTCTTTGGTTCAATGGATAGAATGGAGAATAAATCTATTGGTCATTTTTACAGATTAAGTAAAAATTTAAGTATTGAAATTTTATTTGATGATATCGTAATTTCCAATGGTCCTGCCTTTAGTAAAGATGGAAGGTTTTTGTACTTTTCAGACTCTTTTAATCAACAAATTTTGCGTTTCCCTTATTCTGAGAATTCAAAGCTTGAAAGGGAGAAGTGCGAGGTGTTTTATGAGTTCTATGGCACTGATCTGGCGCCAGATGGCTTGTGTGTCGATAATAATAACACTCTTTGGGTTTCCATCTGGGGTGGATATAAGGTATTGGGGATTAACGACAAAAAAAAAATAATCTATGAAGTAAGTGTACCAACAAAAAATGTAACAAGTTGTACATTTGTTAAAAGAAAAAATATGGAACTATTTATAACATCCGCTAGGAAGGGGCTTGAAAAAGTTGATTTAAAATTTGATCAGGATGCGGGGGCTTTATTTTCAGCAGTTATAGAAGATACAGATCACACAACTGATACTTTTTCTTTAGCAGAAAAAAAATGACGACGTCGATGAACAAAAAGATTGTTTTTATTGGATTAGGGAAAATGGGAGAGGCTCTAGTTAAAAATCTTTCTGATAACGATTATTGCATTAACGCTTATGATAAATCAAATAAGCAACGATTATCTATTCAAGAAAAAAATATAAATAATGTGTCTGTTAAAAGTTCACTAAAAGATCTTTTTGACTTTGGGGCAGGGCCCAAAATTGTATTAATCTCTGTCCCTGAAGGAAATAATTTGGATAATGTATTTATCAGTATTAGACCTTTTCTTGCTGCCGGAGACTTAATTATAGATTGTGGAAACTCTTATTTTAAAAATACCTTGAGCAGAAAAGTGATGCTTAAAAAATATGGCATTGATTTGTTGGATTTTGGTATTTCTGGAGGTCCTTCTGGTGCAAGGGAAGGTCCAGCTATAATGACTGGTTGTGACTCGAAATCTCTTTGGAATAGTATAAAATCGCTTGCATTAAGTATGTCTAAATCCAGAAAGAATGTGAGTTTCAGGGTTGGAAAAACTGGATCAGGCCATTTCGTAAAAATGATACATAATTCGATCGAATATGCAGTTATGCAATTGATAAGTGAATTAATATTGGTTGTAAGCATGATGAACGTCGGCTCTAAAGATAAAGATAATATAATAGACAAAATAAATAATAGTTTAGTAGGTGGTTATCTGTTCGACATCTCTTCGCAACTTCTCTCTAAAGAACAAGATATTCACACTAATATTAAAGTAAATCATAATGGCACTGGGGTTTGGGCGTCGATGTTTGCGCTGGAGAATGATATCTCTATACCAACAATTGCACGAGCGATTGAGCATAGGCTCGAAACAAAAATTAATAGGGTTTACGCTGGAAAATTATTAATCGATATTGGAGATAATAAAAACCGCTTAAAAATTAACCATATAGATAGCTTGATTTCTTGTTTTGAGTTAAGTTTTGTAAGTGCATTTCTTCAAGGAATGAGTTTGCTTGGTTACGCAGAAAAACATCTCGAAAGTAAAGTTGATCCTTCTCAAGTTATATCTCTTTGGATGGATAGATCCGTTCTGAGAGGGAATTTATTAAAAGAAAGCAGAAAATTTAATCAAGAAATTTATCTAAGACAAAATATGGAGCTTTGTGAAAATTTTACTAACAGAGTTAGGGATTTCCAAGTTAAATCGAAAAGCATTTTTAAAAGAGATCCTTGGATAGTCAGCATTTGTCCATGCCTTTTTTCTGGGATCAACTATATCTATAATACTAAAAGCAAAATTAGGATCAGCCATACGATCAATACGCAGAGAAAAACATTTGGCGGTCACACAATAAATAGTGAATGAACTTGGAAAGAAAGTTTTTATTAATGGGTATAGCGGGCACAGGCAAATCTACCTTAGGTTGCTTGTTAGCTTCAAAATTAAATAGTGAATTTGTTGAAGCAGACGACTTTCATTCGAGAAAAAATAAGGTTAAAATGTCAGAAGGAATACCATTAAAAAGTTTTGAGAGAGAAATTTGGTTAAACCGATTATTTTATTACTTAGAAAGTGGAGCTTCAGACAAAGTAGTAGTAGCTTGTTCAGCACTTACAGAAAAATCCCAAAAAAGATTTACCGAACTTGGGTTTAAATGTATTTTTCTTAATGGGTCTCAAAAACTAATCCGTATGAGGCTTAACTCTCGTAAAGACCATTTTTTTAATGAATCTCTTTTGAAGGACCAAATCAAAAATCTCAGTCCTCCATCAGCTGATTTAGAACTTGATATAACCAAATCTGCTGAAGATTTGTGCAGAGAAGTTCTTATTTTCTTTAATTAAATACTTTTAAATTTACTCAGTTTTCAGAGCTTTAAATTCCTTTTCCACTATGCTTTTCAACTCTTTATCTTTTATATTAATCGAGAAAATAGAGTTTTTTATCACTTCAGTTTTTAGACCCATCTTTAAAAATTTATTGAATTTCTGTTCAGTAATAAAAGAATTTTTTCTTAAGGCTCCTAGTCTTTTTATGAAGAATAGTGAAATTGAAGAGCCTACATTATTTTCCAAAATTTTAAGTTCAGGCTTGATTTTAGGTATCCTTGAAAAAATTGATATAAATGATAATCCTGCGCTTAACATTCTCTCGCTTTGTCTTTTTGAGGTTGAAAAGCCATTTTTCTTATATACGGTTATAGGTATCCCAAGTAAGTAGTTACATTTTACCAGCACTTCAAATAACCAGTCTATATCTTCATATTGAATTAGTTCCTCTTTAAAAAAAAGTTTGTTTTTTTTGATAAAGGATGTCTTGTATATCTTAGCCCAAACATGAGGAAAAAAAGAAGTAGAATGACAATTTTTGAAATAATCAAAAAGGATTGCATCACTTGAAGAATTAAGTTTTTCTTTATCCGAAGTTAAATTTACTGAAATATCAGTTTTTTCATCTGATATCACATAGTTGAAGTAAATAACATCAACCTCTTCCTTTATGCTTTTCAAATCAAACTCATTTTGATCAATGGCATAGACCTTGTCATCAGCATCAACAAACATAACGTATTTCTCAGTTGCAAGTTGCAAACCAAGGTTTCTTGCCCCAGATACACCCCTATTGGTTTTGTCCTCATATAGTTTTATGTTTACATGTTTTTCAAACTTTATCTTACTTAATGTTCTTAAAGGATTGTCGTTAACCAGTATAATTTGTTTACAACCACTAAATCTAGACAAAGAGGAAACGCATTCGACTATTTTACAGTCGTTTTCGTCAAACGCTGTTATGATTACAGAAAGCATTGAAGCTTATTTTGTATGTGATGTATAAGAAAGAGGCTTTTTGGTCTGAATAGCAGGTTCTATTTCCGGAGAATCAAAAGATCGCCCCTTACAATAAGCGCAGGCTGATATTGCATCTCCTTGTTTGATATAACTAGTTATTTGTTCAGTAGATGAATTTAGAGACACACCGCTAGGTTTATTATGTGGAATAGCGTTTAGTCTCTCAGCATTTGCTGCGAAAGGGCAACGATATAGCTGACCACCGCTTAAAGTTAGAAGGTTTTTGCCACAACACATATCAAACAAATGTTGGTTATAATCCTCATTATCCTGATAGGGTAGTATTGTACCACTTTCTGTCCAGTTGACTGGGGGGCTTGTTTTATATGATACTTTATTCTTCTTTAATGTCTCTATTACTCCCTTAGTATTCTTAGCCAAATTACCGTAGTCAGTTATAGAGAATACTATTCTTTCATCTTTTAAAAGAGGAATCTTTTCTTCTTTTATTGGTATCATTCCATTAGTATATAAAACCAGCCTAGTTATTTTTTGAGAACTAAGCAGTTTTTCTATTATCTCGTATATACCTTTATTCATAAAGGGCTCGCCACCGATTAGTCTTATTTCATAAATATGATCTACTTTTTTAGAAAGCTCATTAAAGTCGTTTAAAATCTCTTCTGAGGGTAGGTTCTGTGGTCTTTTATAATATTGCATAAGGTTTGAGCAATCTTTACATTTTAAAGAGCATCTTTCGGTTATTACAACATCCACACTTCTTAAAAAAACTTTGTTTGGATCCAGATAACCTTTATGGCACTCTTCAACTGCCCCTAAAGCATATTTTACGTAATCATCATTTTGATCTAAATTGCATTCATTGCCATAAGAAGAATTTAAATATTTTCCTAGTGCGTGCCAGTTTATTTTATCCTCACCTTTGAAGAGATCAACCACATCCTGGATGTCAATTACAGAAATAACGACGATGTCGTCTATCTTTCGCTTTTCTTTGAAACTAGATAAACCAATCACTTCTTTTCCAAAAAATTTTCTGCCTGACTTCTTTAGGTCTGTATCAACAAAACCCTTTATGTGTCGATCTAAACAATGCTTCTTAGCTTCTAGTAAAAGCCATTGTCCTGCCAAGCCACAACCATAAATCCAAGTGCTTTCATTTGAGCTAATCTTCTCAAGTAACAGATCTAATGTAGACGGTTCGTTCATGATCTCCTACTAAAAAAATTAATTTTCAATAAAGAGTTTTATATCAAGTTAGTCAAAATTGAAAGCTTTAATTTTATGCTAAACTCTGAACTTGTAAAGCGTAGTTTGAAAAATTGGGTGCTTTTGGAAAACCAATTTTTCAGACGAAAAATAATGTGTTTAATTCTCTTTTTTATTATATTTAGATCGATTTTCAATATTGAATTTTCATGTATATAAATTTGGCAAAGCTTTTAAAATAAATGTGATATTGTAAGAAGAGGATCGAGCTAGGAAAAAAAAGAGTGATAAAGCGAATAAGTTAGGTCACGATTCAAATGTAACTATTCACTCTAGAGTGGGTTTGGGCCGGTTGATTTTAAGGAAAGCATTTATAGAAAATATTACATTTTTGATGGAAATTAGTCAAAATATTGTGATTAAGCAGTATTTCAGTTCTCTTAGGAGTGATGGACTAAAAACATAATCGTAATCGAATTTAGAAAAAGGAACATTCAAAAAAAGGGTGCATGTAATTTAGTCGTCAGATGATATTACAGTTTAATTACTTAGTAGAAATAAAAGACAAAAAAATAAAAAGTAAGGATAGAAAATAGATTATTCCTAAAATATTCCAATACTACAGATATTAAGTTCTTGGCGCACAATAACAAATCATTTATGAAAGTTAAAAAATGTTAAAAGAAAAAAATGAGAGAATTGCTCACATGTCAATTTTTAAAAAAAAAGAGCTCATCAGGGAACAAGAAAGATGGAAATAAATGGATTTTACAAATCTTTATACTCTTCATCGCTCAGCTCTTTTTGGACTTTCTTAAAGCCTCATTTTTTTTGGCTTACTATAGCAATGTTTTTTTTATTTGCGACTGTTCTGATAACGTTATCGCTTCCTCTGGTAATGCGCTTAATTGTTGATGGATATGTGTACGAAATCCAAAATGAAAAAGATAATTTGCTTTTGATTTGCCTAGCTTTAGTCGTTGTCGGCGCTCTAGGAACAGCTGTACGATTTTACTTAGTAACGTTGTTGGGTGAGAGAATAGTTTCAGATATTAGGCAAGGAGTTTTTAAGAAAATAATTCAATTCAGTCCATCGTTTTTCGAGAAAAATATGACAGGGGACCTGACATCTAGACTAAACGCTGATACCACTTTAATTCAATCTGTTGCTGGCTCAACAATTTCTCTAGCTATACGGAATGTTTTCTTGTTTTTCGGTGGGTTGCTATTAATGTTATCAACCTCCATAAAATTGGCAGGTATCGTCTTAATTATAATTCCCTTAATTGTCTTTCCATTACTTTATTTTGGCAAATTCCTCAGGCAGCTCACAAGACAAACTCAAGACAAACTAGCTGACAGTGCGGGTATAGCTACAGAGTTAATACTTGCCGCTCAAACTCTTCAAGCAAATAATTACGAGGAATACGGTGCCAAAAGGTATACACAAGCAATAGAGAAAAGTTACAAAAAATCTAAATCGAGGGTTTTTGTAAGGGCCATAATGACTTTTCTAATAATTGTTTTAATCTTCTCGGCTATCTCTTTAGTCGTTTGGATTGGTCTGAAGGATGTCGAGAGGGGCGATATATCGTTAGGCGAATTGCTTCAGTTTTGTCTTTATTCTCTAATAGTTGGAGTTAGCGTAGGAGCTCTGACTGAAACTTTTGGTGAGATAACTAAATTTCTTGGAGCGTTAGAAAGAATTAGTGAAATTCTCAATACTTTTGATCTTGTTAAAAATCCTACAAATCCCCTTTCAATTAAGAATCCAATTCAAGGGGAGATCAGTCTATCTAATATAAACTTTAGTTATCCCTCGAGGATAGAAACTCTCTCTTTAGATATACCCAGATTACTGATTAGAAAGAAACAAAATATAGCAATAGTAGGAATGTCTGGAGCAGGAAAGACGACTATTTTTCAATTATTATTAAGATTCTATGAACCTCAAACAGGAGTTATTAAAATAGATGGTATTCCGATAAATAAAATATCAAAAAACCTTCTTAGAGAACAAATAGCTTATGTCCCTCAGGAACCTGTAATCCTCTCAATGTCTGTAAAGGATAATATCAAAATTGGTAGTGTAACAGCAACGGATAATCAAGTAAGAAAAGCTGCACAAATTGCAAGGGCTGATGATTTTATAAAAAAGCTTCCAGAAGGTTATAATTCACTTTTAGGTGAAAGAGGTTCTCTTCTCTCAGTTGGGCAAAAACAACGAATTGCTATAGCCAGAGCGATTTTAAGAGATTCTCCAATTCTTTTGCTTGATGAGGCAACCTCATCCTTGGATGCAATTTCGGAAAGTGCAATTAAGAAAGCCATCGATAATATTTCTGGTAATAAAACAATCTTAGTTATAGCGCATAGATTATCAACAGTAAAAAATGCAGATCAAATAGTGTTGATAGAAGAGGGAAGGGTTTTAGCCAAGGGTACGCACGACCAAATAATGAGTAATAATAAGCGCTATAGACAAATTGCAGAATTACAATTTCTATAGATTAAAATTGTTGTTGATAAACTTATAGTTTAAAGTTTATTCTAGAGTGAATTAAGGTGTAGATATTATGACAAAATGGGTTTCCGTTGAAAGTTCAGAGAAAATCGCTTCAGAGATGCCTTTTGAGAAAAGGATGGAAGCCAAGACCATATACTCTTTACTATCAAGAACAGCTATAAAGAATCCTGGTAGACCGGCGGTATCTTTTCAGTTGGAGTCAGATCCAAAGAGTAGCTCTGAAACACTCAATTGGGGTCAACTATTAGGACGAGTCACGCAGGCTGCTAGTGGATTAAAATCACTAGGTGTTTCGGAAACTGATAAGGTGGCCTATATCCTTCCAATTTGTACTGAAGCAATAGTCTCTTTCCTTGCGGGTACAACGGCTGGAGTTGTTGTACCTATAAGTCCTTTATTAGAGGCAAAACAAATATCAGGAATACTTAATTTGGCAGGTGTAAAAGTAGTTATTACGTTAAAATCAATGCCAAAAACAGATGTAGCGCAAAAAGTTTCTGAAGCGCTAAAAGATTGCCAATCCGTATCTCATTTAGTGGAAGTTGATTTGGTTAAATATTTGAGTTTTCCAAAAAGTTGGATTGCCCCCCTTATAAGACCAAAAGTGGATAGGGATCACTCGGCAGAAGTTGTTGCTTTCGAGGATATGTTAGCCGCACAGTCTTCCTCTTCACTGACTTTTAAAGATGAACCTGATAATCGAGTAGCAGCTATGTTCCATACTGGAGGAACAACGGGAACACCAAAGCTTGCACAACATACTTTTGATGGCATGCTT
>MDTB01037939.1_pt1 | contig 13007 bp, 15 predicted proteins | sample 811161 | NCBI WGS metagenome assembly MDTB01 (sample SAMN05326650, study PRJNA326480) | marine metagenome | isolation source: seawater | place: Mediterranean Sea | collected 2009 | reverse complement strand
TTTCTTTTAAAGCCAATGAATTGTCCACATCACTGTGAAATTTATAATTCGCAAAGTTGGAGCTATAAAGATCTTCCAAAAAGATATGCAGAATTTGGAACTGTTTATAGATATGAGCAAAGCGGGGAGCTGCACGGATTAACTAGAGTAAGGGGATTCACCCAAGATGATGCACATATTTTCTGTACCCCCGAGCAATTAAAAGAAGAATTTGTGAAAGTAATTGATTTAGTTGCTTTTGTATTTAAAGCTGTAAGTTTTAATGATTTTATAGTTCAAGTTTCTTTAAGAGATCCAAAGACACCAGATAAGTATATAGGTTCCGAAAGAAATTGGAATTTAGCGGAAAAAGCTATTTTAAAGGCTGCAGATTTAAAAAATTTAGATTACAAAATTGAATATGGAGAAGCAGCATTTTATGGACCTAAATTAGATTTTATGGTAAAAGATGCTTTAGGGAGAAAATGGCAACTTGGAACGATACAGGTAGATTATAATTTACCCGAAAGATTTGACTTAAAGTATAAAACAAAAGATAACACTTTTTTACGCCCCGTTATGATTCATAGAGCACCATTTGGAAGTTTAGAAAGGTTTATTGCTATTTTGCTTGAACATACTAGTGGTAAGCTTCCATTATGGTTAGTCCCAAATCAATTAATCATTTTAACACTTTCCGAAAAGTATGAAAAATACGCTGAAAAAGTTTTAAATGAGATGAAAATTAACGAAATTCGCGCACTAATTGATAACAGAAATGAGACTGTAGGGAAAAAAATTAGAGACGCTCAGTCAAAAAAATACCCCTATATGTTGATAATCGGTGAAAAAGAAATGAAAGACGACGTAGTATCTGTGAGACACATAAGTGATGGAGATTTGGGGTCCTTAACAATTGAAACTTTTATTCAAAAGTTGTCAATTGAGATAAAGAATAGTTATTCATTTGAAGTTTAATTTAAATTATTTATCATAGCAATTCGAAGAAGAAGATCAAATAGACCTGGTAGGATAATAAAAGAAAACCCGCATCTTATCAATGAAAAAATTCTGGCTAAAGAAGTTAGATTGGTTGGTGATAATATTGAAACAGGTGTATACAGTAAACAAAAAGCACTTCAAATGGCGAGTAACTTAGATTTAGATTTAGTTGAAATTTCCGGAAAAGCTATTCCACCTGTATGTAAGATTTTGGAATATAAAAAATTTCTATACGAACAAAAAAAAAGAGATAAAGCTATGAAATCTAAAACAACGAAAGTTGTTATTAAAGAAATTAGATTTGGACCACAAACAGACGAACATGATTATTTGTTCAAAAAAAAGCATGCTGAAAAATTTTTAAAAGATGGTGCAAAACTAAAGGCTTTCGTTTTCTTTAAGGGGAGGTCAATTATTTTCAAAGAACAAGGACAAATTCTTTTACTACGATTAGCGCAAGACCTAGAAGAGTTTGGAAAAGTAGAGCAGTTGCCAAAATTGGATGGCAAGAGAATGATTATGTTTATTAATCCAAAAAAAAATTAAACTATTTTAAATTAATGTTATGCCAAAAATGAAAACCAAATCTAGTGCGAAGAAAAGATTCAAATTAACTGGCACTGGTAAAATAAAAAGAAAACATGCATTTAAAAATCATATCTTGACAAAGAAGTCAAAAAAAAGGAAGCTGAAACTTACTCATTCTAGCCTTGTTGACAAAAGTGACATGAAGAACATAGAAAAACAGTTAAGGTTAAAGTAATTTTTTTAATATAAATCATACAAAATGCCAAGATCACAAAATTCAGTTGCCTCTAGAAATAGAAGAAAAAAAATCCTTAAACAAGCTAAAGGCTTCTATGGTAGAAGAAAAAATGTTTGGAAAGTAGCTAAAAATGCTGTTGAAAAGGGACTTTTATATTCATACAGAGACAGGAAAAATAAAAAAAGAAATTTTAGACTATTATGGATAATTAGATTAAATGCTGCTGCAAGATTGCATGGAATGACTTATGGTAATTTAATTTCGAATTTAAAGTCTAAAAAAGTTAGCATAGATAGAAAAGTTTTAGCAGACATCGCTATGAATCATCCTGACACTTTTAGCAAAATTGTAAATAAAGTAAAATAAATTGCTTAAAAAGGTGTTATTTCATCTTTGTCCTCATAACCTCCTTCTGCAGGGTCTCTTCTTTTTTTTACCTGATTTATCTTTGAAAGATACTCAAATGATGAGTCTATGTCGCTTAAATTTTCAAATTTCCCTAGTTGAGGAGTAAATTTAAGCCTTATTGTGTCCAATCCACCATTTCTGTGTTTTGCTACTATAAATTCTGCTTGTCCTTCAGATGATGATCTGTCGTCATCATCCCACTCATCAATACCATAATATTCTGGTCTATAAATGAATGAAACAATATCTGCGTCTTGTTCAATAGCACCTGAATCCCTTAAATCTGAGAGTATTGGTCTTTTAGTACCTCCCCTAGTTTCTACAGCTCTAGATAGTTGAGAAAGAGCGATTACGGGAACATTTAGTTCTTTAGCTAAAGATTTTAAATTTCTTGAAATTGACGATATTTCCTGTTCTCTATTTCCTGTCTTGCTGGTTGTGCCAGATGTCATTAGCTGCAAATAGTCTACAATAATTAATTGTATTCCATGTTTAGAAGACAGTCTTCTTGCTTTTGCCCTAAGATCAAAAATGGATAAGGAGGGGGTATCATCTATATAAAGCGGAGCCTTTTCTAAGTCACCAACTTTAACATTTAGTTGTTCCCATTCATGACTTTCAAGCTTTCCAGTTCTTAATTTTTCAGATGTTAGTCCAGTTTCAGCAGAAATTAATCTTGTAATTAGTTGCACTGAGGACATTTCTAATGAAAAGAAGGCCACTGGGGTTTTTTTTAAAACAGCAATATTTCTTGCCATTGACAATGTTAGAGCAGTTTTACCCATTCCTGGTCTTGCAGCTATGACAATAAGATCACTTGGTTGCCAACCCGAAGTAAGTAAATCAAGTTTATCAAACCCAGTTGCTACTCCACTCAATCCATCTTTATTTGAAATATCTTCAATTCGCTTTTTTGCCTGAATAACTAGACTCTGAGCTGTTTCAGAAGATCTTTTAATATTTCCTTGTGTAATCTCATATAATTTAGATTCAGCCTCATCTAATAAATCAAAAACATCTACTGATTCATTAAAAGAATTTTCTATTATTTCATTTGATATTCTAATTAATGATCTTTGAATAAATTTTTGAAGTATAATTCTTGCATGAAATTCAATATTAGCAGAGGTAGAAACTTTTTTTGACAATTGAACTAAATAAAAGTCGCCACCAACTTTTTCCAAAACGCCCATTTTTCTGAGTTTAGTTGAGACCGTGAGAAGATCAACAGGCTCGGAAGATTGGAATAAACTATATATTGCTTCGAATATATTCTTGTGAGATTCTTTGTAAAATGCATCTTTTTGAAGTATGTCAATTACTTCATCTACTCCTTTTTTATCGATTAGCATTGCACCAAGCACTGCTTCTTCTAAGTCTAAAGCCTGTGGAGGAATTCTTCCTGTATCTAAGTTAAAAATTCTTTTATTGAAGGTTTCAGATGATAAAATTTTTTCGCTTTTTTCCACACATAAATGTAAAAAAAAGAATGATTAATTTTTTATTTAAAATTTTAAAGTACTACAAAAGAGTGAACATTATGTGTTTATAATTACTCTAAAATTGTTAATACGTATAAATATATTTCTTAACTATTAAAAACCCCCATTTTTTCAAATTTGTTTCTCCTTGAATTTATCAAATCGGTTGTTGATAGCTTTTCAAGTTCCAAAAATGATTTGGTTATTTCATTTCCAACAATTTCAAATATTTTTTCTCTGTTTTGATGTGCTCCTCCAAGAGGCTCTTTGATTATCTTATCAATTAATTTAGATCTTTTCATATCCTGAGCAGTAAGTTTTAAAGATTCAGCTGCTTTTTCTTTGTATTCCCAACTTCTCCACAATATAGATGAACATGATTCCGGGGATATAACAGAATACCAAGTATTTTCTAACATCAATATTCTGTCCCCAATTCCTATCCCTAGAGCACCTCCAGAAGCCCCCTCTCCAATAATTATTGTTATTATTGGAACTTTGATTGAGAGCATATTAAAAATATTTCTAGCTATTGCCTCTCCTTGACCTCTTTCCTCAGCCTCTTGTCCTGGGTAAGCTCCTGGTGTGTCAATTAAACAGACAATGGGAATATTAAACTTTTCTGCTGATTTCATTACTCTCAAGGCTTTCCTATATCCTTCTGGGTTGGCCATTCCAAAATTTCTATATTTTCTTGTAACAGTATTGTAACCTTTTTGAGTTCCGACAAACATAAAAGTTTGATATTTCACCTTTCCCAACCCAGAAATCATGGCTTTATCATCCTTGATATTTCTATCGCCATGAAGTTCCAAAAATGAATTTCCACAAATGGCCTTTATGTAATCTAAGGTGTATGGTCGTGCGGGGTGTCTTGATAATTGAACTCTTTGCCACGGTGTTAAATTTCCATATATTTTTTCTTTTGTTTTTTTTAACTTCAATTCCAATTTAGCACATGTGTCAGTAACATCAATTTCACTTTCACTTCCAATTACCTCACACTTCGATAATTGTTCTTGAATTTCTTTAATTGGTAATTCAAAATCTAAATATTCCATTTCTAACTAAATAATTATAAAATTATAATTTTTAAGAGATTTTTTTAAACTTAAACATAATATTTCCAATAACACTTAATAATATAATTAAAGCTCCAATATAGAATTGAGTGTTCATATATTCTTTTTCTCCAAAAATAATCAATGAAAAAAAGATTCCATAAATTGGTTCAAGGTTTAATGATATCATCATGGTATAAGGTGTTATAAATTTTAAAATTTTGGTAGAAGCAACAAAAGCATAAGCAGTACACAATGACCCTAAAATAAAAATATAAATCCAGTTTGAAAACTTAATTGATTTTAGTGATGGAAATTTAGTATCTGATAAATAAACAATAAATGAAATTACAAATAAACCAAAAACTATTTCGTAAAAAGAAATTTGTAAAGATGAGTGTTTCTTAATCAAATATCCATTAAGTAGAGAAAACAAAACTGATAATAAAGTGCAAACAAGTGAAATAAAAATTGCAAAATAATTATCTGATTGTATTCCAAAAATAATTAAAAGGCCTACAATTGCAACTGAACCAAATAATAATTCATGAATCTTGAAAGGTCTTTTATAAAAAAGGGGCTCTAAAAATGAAGCCATTAAGGATGCTGTGGACAAAATTGATAGAGTTAATGAAATAGAAGAAATTTTTATTGAGTAAAAAAATAAATACCAGTGAATTGAAATTAGCAACCCTCCAAGTAAAAAATTTAATAAACTTAAATTACCTAATTTCAGCGCTTCCTTATGAAAAATAAATAAAAAAATAAAGATTAAGATTGCTGCAATTGATAATCTAAACCAAACAATTAAAAGAGGATTAAGATCGATTAGTGAACCAAAAATTGAGGTGAAACCCCACAAAAAAATTAAAAAATGTAAATGAATTAAGCTTTTGTAACTATCTTTTTGCATGTCTCATAAGAAGGTATCCCAAGCCTCCAAAAAATATGAGAGGAGACCAAGCAGCAACTGCAGCTGAAAAGTTTGACTTATTAACCAAGACAACCAAAATTTTATCAAAAAATATGAATGAAAAACCCATTAAAATTCCAATTGCTAAATTTATACCCATACCTCCTCTTCTCCTCACAGATGATACAGATACAGATATTAGAGTAAGAACAAAAACAGACATTGGTAAGCTATACCTTTTGTGTCTAACTAATAAATGTTGATTAATTAATTTAGACCCCGATTTGATTTCAGAATCAATAAATTCATTCAAATCAAACAGTGTTAAGGTTTCAGCTTCGTATTTTAGAGGTGACAGATCTTCAATATTAAAATTAAAAATAGTGTCAATTGATTTTTTTTTAATTAAAATTTCCTCGTCTTCATCAATAATTCTCTTATTGAAATTTAAAAGGCGAAACACTGAGTCAGACTCGATCCATCTGATTGATTGTGCCATGATTTTAAATTTTAATTTTTCATTATCAAAGTACTCAAGAGTAAAATCCATAGCTCTTTTTCTTGTTGGATTGTAGCTGCTTACATAAACAAATTCATTTTTAGAAATTTGTTTAAACACTCTCGATGTATTTCTAATCTGAGATTTTTTATTTAAATATTTATAATTAAACTCATTAAATCCTTTACTCGCATTTGGAACGACAAACATTCCAATAAAAAAGGATACAATTGCAATTAATGATGCAGATATTAAATATGGTCTAAGAAATCTTGTAAAGGAAACTCCTGAGCTCAAAACAGAAATAATTTCAGTGTTGCTCGCTAGTTTCGATGTAAACCATATTATTGACAAAAACAATAAAATTGGGAAGAGTAAATTTCCAAAATACCACATAAAGTCAAAATAATAATCAATAATCTCTTTTAATGGTATCTCGTTTTCTTTAAACTTATCTATCCTTTCAGCAACATCAACCATTATCCCTACTGGAATGAACAAAAAAAGAGCAAATAAAAAAGTTATTAAATATTTTTTTATTATATAACTATCTATAATTTTTAGCATTTAATTCCTTGTGTTTAATTTTTTTACCATGTTGTTTTTCCAAGATGCAAATTCACCTACCATTATTTTCTCTCTAGCAATTTTTAATAATTTATTATAAAAATTTAAATTATGAATTGCAGCTATTTGACCTCCAAGGGTTTCATTTGCCATGAAAAGATGTCTTATATAAGCTTTAGAGTATTGATTTTCGAATCCTTTGTGATCTTCAGTATCAATTTTTGAATAGTCTCTCTCCCATTTTTTATTTTTAATATTAATAATTCCATCAAAAGTAAATAACATACCATTCCTCCCATTTCTAGTGGGAATTACGCAGTCAAACATATCAACCCCATTCGAAATATTTTCTAATAAATTGACGGGTGTTCCTACTCCCATCAAATATCTGGGTTTATCAGCAGGTAAAATTGAACAAACCAAATCTGAAACTTTATACATTTCCTCATTTGGTTCGCCTACAGATAAACCCCCAATTGCATATCCTTTCGCAAATCTACTTGAAACAAATTCTGCTGATTCTTTCCTAAGGTCATTATAAACTCCTCCTTGAATAATTGGAAATAAATATTGCTTTTTATCATACAAAAATGGAGATTTTTTGTGTTTTTTTATACATCTTTCTAACCACCTATGAGTTAATTTCATAGAATTCTTTACATATTCAAATTTAGAAGGATAAGGAGGGCATTCATCAAAAGCCATTATTATATCTGCTCCAATTTCCCTTTGTATTTCAATAACTGACTCAGGAGTCAACAAATGTTTACTTCCATCAATATGCGATTGAAACAAAACACCTTCTTCTGAAATTTTTCTAGTATTGGATAGGGAATAGACTTGATATCCACCAGAGTCAGTTAATATAATTCCATCCCAATTCATAAATTTATGAATTCCCCCTGCGCCTTTGATTATTTTAGTACCGGGCCTTAGATATAGATGATAAGTATTATTCAAAATAATTTTAGAATTAATTTGTTCCCTCAATATCTTTTGGTCAATACCCTTAACTGATGCTTGGGTCCCTACAGGCATAAATATTGGTGTTTCTATTTCTCCTAATGAACTATTAAATACACCTGCACGAGCATTTGAACTAATATCTTTTTTAATTAACTTAAATTCCATGTCTTTTAGAGAAAGTCTTAATGATTAAAGAAATTAATGAACAATAATTGTTCGTAATCTTTTCAAAATTGATGCTTATTGATTTAATGAAATTAATCTAAAAAATTAAATTTACAATACAAAGAAAATTTTATGTCAAGAATTATTAATTTGGAAAAATTAACTCAACAAGTTAGAAGAGATATCTTAAGAATGGTTCACTCTGTAAATTCAGGTCATCCCGGGGGATCTCTTGGGTGTGCTGAGTTTTTTGTTGCACTTTACAACGAAATTTTAGATTTAAATAGTAGATTTGATATGGATGGTAAGAACGAAGATTTATTTTTTTTATCAAATGGTCATATTTCTCCTGTTTTTTATAGTGTTCTAGCTAGAAAAGGATATTTCCCTATTAGTGAACTTGATACATTTAGGAAACTAAATTCAAGATTACAAGGCCATCCAACAACTCACGAAAAACTACCCGGAGTAAGGGTTGCTTCAGGATCTCTAGGCCAAGGAATATCTGTAGCAATTGGAAGTGCATTATCTAAAAAACTCAACAATGATGATAAACTCATTTATGTATTGGTTGGAGATGGAGAATTACAAGAAGGTCAAAATTGGGAAGCTATAATGTTTGCCTCGGCAAAAAATATTGATAACTTAATTTTATGTGTTGACTTAAACGGCAAACAAATTGATGGTTCTACAAGTGAAGTACTTCCAATAGGTAATTTAAAAATTAAATTTGAAGCATTTGGATGGAAAGTTATAGAGATAAAAAACGGAAATAATCTTGTATCAATTATTGAAAAATTGAATGAAGCAAAGAAAGAAACCAAAAAAAAGTCACCTATTTGCTTGCTTATAAAAACTGAAATGGGAAACGGGGTTGATTTTATGATGAATACACACGAATGGCATGGAGTTGCTCCGAATGATGAACAACTTCAAATTGCTTTATCTCAAAACCCTGAAACCCTAGGAGACTACTAATATAAAAAAATGAGGAGATTTAATTATACAGAATTAAAAGATACGAGGTCTGGATTTGGGGATGGTCTAACTGAACTCGGAAGGAAAAATAAAAATGTTGTTGCACTGTGTGCTGATTTAACAGGGTCTTTGAAAATGAGTCAATTTAAGAAAGAAAATCCGAGCAGATTTTTTCAAGTTGGTATTGCTGAGGCAAATATGATGGGTATTGCTGCGGGACTCACAATTGGTGGTAAAATACCTTTTACGGGTACTTTTGCTAATTTTTCTACTGGACGAGTATATGACCAAATTAGACAATCAATAGTGTATTCGGGAAAAAATGTCAAGATTTGTGCTTCCCACGCGGGAATAACTCTAGGGGAAGATGGAGCTACTCACCAAATACTTGAAGATATTGGTTTAATGAAAATGTTGCCTGGAATGACTGTTATAAACACATGTGACTATAACCAAACTAAATTAGCAACACTAAAAATTGCCGACTATCAAGGTCCAGTTTACTTAAGATTTGGAAGACCTAAGGTTCCAAATTTTACAAACCCAGACCAAGAATTTCAAATTGGTAAGGGAATTATACTAAATGAAGGAAAAGATGTAACCATTGTAGCAACGGGCCACTTAGTTTGGGAATCTATTTTAGCAGGTCAAAAGTTGAATAATATGGGTGTTTCCGCCGAAATTATCAATATACACACTATAAAACCAATTGATGAAGAGATAATTTTAAAATCAATAAACAAAAGTCGCTGCATAGTAACAGCAGAAGAGCATAATTTTTTAGGGGGGCTTGGCGAAAGTGTTTCTAGAGTTTTAACAAAAAATGACCCTGTCCCACAAGAATTTATTGCTACTCATGATACTTTTGGTGAATCTGGACCTCCCTCTAAATTAATGGATAAGTATGGTTTAAATTGTAATGCAATTGTCAAAGCTGTAGAAAAAGTTCTTTCAAGAAAATGAAAGATTATTACTTATTAATCATTTCTATTTTTCTAATCACATATTTTTCGAATAGTAAACTGCACAGCCAGGTTAATTATGGAATAAAAATTGGTGTAAATTTTGATAATATTGGAGATATAAAAAGTACAAGTTCTTTAAAAAATCAGATTGAAACTGCATCAATTGCAAGTGCACACATAGGAATGTTTGTCCAACTACAAGTAGTGGACATATATATTAGACCCGAACTACAAATAAGTCAAAATAAATCCGATATTTTATCTTTAGATCAAATTGAAGTTAATAAAGTAGAAATTCCAATTTTAATTGGATATAACATTTTTGGCCCTATCTCAATCTTTACTGGTCCAATTTTTCAAAATATAATTTCAATTAAAAGTAAATCGTTAAATTTTGGAAATTATACTAATAATTTTACAATGGGTCTGCAAATTGGTTCGAGAATTGATTTTGGGAAATTTGGATTAGGTTTTAGATTTGAAAGAGGTTTTACTGATAATGAAATTGAAATTTTAGGAAATAATAATATAGATATCGAAGCTTATTCTGATATAAGACCTAAATTATGGTCGGTAAGTCTAACATACAAGCTGGGTAAGAAAAAGGATATTGAATATTAAGTGTTTTTGTCAAGATAATCTGGGATTCCATCATTATTTGAATCGTCTGGCAAATTATCTGGGTCATCTCCATCTAATTCGTCTTTAGTGAGAATTCCGTCCCCGTCATCATCTTCGTCATACATGTTAATTATACCGTCTTCGTCTGTATCATCATTATATGGATTACCATCATTATTTGGGTCCTCATCAATTGATAAAACTCCATCATTATCATGATCAGCTCTATTAATAGTAAATACTGAAACCTCAAAAATTAATGGTGAATAAGTGGGAATATTAGTTTGGGCACTATTAAAATATCCTAATCCAGATGGCATAAATATAAGTCCTCTCCCAAATTGATTAAAATCAATTGTTCCATTTTCTCTTTGAATAAAATTACCAGGGGAAAAATATTGTAAACCATATCTGAAGCCTCTAATCACGTTAGCAGTGTCAAACCAAACAGGATTTGTTTTCTTGTCAAACACATTTCCGTTTAATAATTTACCTTTGTAAGAAAGGTATACTGAATCAGCTATACTAGGTCTGTCATCTGCTCTAAGACCCTCTTTAATAACAATGTGATATAATTTATGATCAATTATTTCTCCTTCACTAGAAGCTAAAGTGACAGTGGTTTGAGTCGCAAAATCAAAAAGAGACCTTAAATTTTCATTATCTGTAAGAATTGTGTCAATTATAATTTCTTTGTCTTCATTATAATCAATATTAAAATCGTTATAATTATAATAATGGGATTTTAAATACTTAACCAATAATTGATCATCTTCTAATGACTGCTCAAGGTAGTCCCTCGGTGGTTCTTCATCTTCATCTTCATCAGGGGTGCATGATATGTTTAATAAAATAAAAAAAAACAGCAATATGAATTTAAAAGTCATATTAGAAGAATGTTCAATTTTTAATTTGATCATTTATGATTAATTTACACAAATTTAATATTAATTTATAAAATGAGAATAGACTTCTACATATGGACAGTAAGATATTTTAGATCCAGGAATAAAGCTACAAATGCCTGTAAAAATGGAAATGTAAGTGTAAATGAAAAAAGAATAAAACCATCATATGAAGTTCTTATTAATGATATAATTACCATTAAAAATAAGGATACAACATACAAGTTTATAGTTTTAAATTTTCCAAAGTCAAGAGTTGGAAGTAAGTTGGTAGATTTATACAGAATGAAAAAAGAGATCAATTCTAAAAATAAAGTTATTGACAAACTAAATTATTCAAGAAAAAAAGGTGAAGGAAGGCCTACAAAAAAGCAAAGAAGGAGTCTAGATAAATATTTAACATAAATAGAAAAAAATATGCTAAGTCCTGAAAATTTAATTTTTGATGAAAGGAAAATTCAATACTGCACTAAGAGGATTGCTTACCAGATATTAGAATCTAACATAAATAACAAAGAAATTTTTCTTGTTGGAATTGCGGACAACGGATCTGTTTTTGCTAAAGAAATTGATAAAATTCTTTCTAAAATAACACAAATAAAAATAACAATCTTGAAACTGAAGGTAGATAAAAAAAGACCTGGAAATAAAATTTCACTTGATTTTAACATTAAAAATTTAGAACATAAAAGTGTAGTAATTGTTGACGACGTTCTTAATACTGGCTTAGTTCTTTCGCATTCTCTAAAGTTTCTTTTAACTGTTCATATTGAACAGATTAAAATTGCTGTTTTAGTAAATAGAGAACACAATAAATTCCCAGTTAAGGCTGATTTCAAAGGAATTTCTCTCTCTACATCAGTTAATGAAACTGTCAAAGTCAATTTAAAAGGAAAACAAATAGGTATATATTTAATCTAGTGAGAGTAAGATTTCTCCAATTATCTCTGGGATTGATTTGTTATCAACATTTATTTTTATTTGAGCTTTTTCATAAAAAAAAGATCTTTCAAAAAGATGTTTTGAAATAAATTCTTTTAAATCTATCTTATTTTTAAGATGTGATATTAATGGTCTTTTATGATTTTTATTATATAATTTGTCAACAAGATCATCTATACTTGCCTTAAAATAAATAGACTGATGACTAGAATTTACTATATCTGTCATATTTTTAAAATAGCAAGGTGCGCCACCCCCTAATGAGACAATTTTGGGAATCGAAGAACCAATTATCTCTAACAAAATTTTTCTTTCAATTTGACGAAAGTATAACTCTCCATTCAATTCGAAGATTTCTTGTACTGTTTTTTTTTCATATTCTTCAATTTTTTTATCTAAATCGAGAAAAGGAATGTTTACCTGAGAAGCTAAAGCTTTCCCAAGAATACTTTTACCACATCCCATATAACCTAACAAAAAAACAGTATTCAAAATCAAATAAATTGATTGTAAATTTAATCATTAACGCGATGCTTTTATAAATTTTTGCATGTATATTTGCCATCTTAAATATAAAAGATTTGGTAGCTCAGTTGGTAGAGCATCTCCCTTTTAAGGAGAGGGTCCTGGGTTCGAGACCCAGCCAAATCACTTTTTTTATGGTATTTTTATTTTAAAATATCGACTTGGTAGCTCAGTTGGTAGAGCATCTCCCTTTTAAGGAGAGGGTCCTGGGTTCGAGACCCAGCCAAGTCACTTCTTATACGCACGTGGCGGAATTGGTAGACG
>MDTB01107278.1_pt1 | contig 13008 bp, 7 predicted proteins | sample 811161 | NCBI WGS metagenome assembly MDTB01 (sample SAMN05326650, study PRJNA326480) | marine metagenome | isolation source: seawater | place: Mediterranean Sea | collected 2009 | reverse complement strand
GCTGTTGCGCGACGTGCGCAAAAACCTCCAGCGGCTCAACACCATGGTGCTCAAGGAAAGCCCGGAATTCAGGCGCGCTTTCGGGGCCGAATTCCAGCGGTGGGCACAACAGCTCCCGCGTCCAGCGAAAGAACAACTCGAACTGTTGAAGACTTACACTGGAGTATTCGCCCCTCCCAAACCCAAGCCATGATGTCCACGTTCCAATTCCTTCGCACGACTGCGATGGTCGCTTTTGTCCTTGTCGTCAGCCTGCCAACGTCGGCCCAGCTGTCTTTCTGGTCGCCTTCCTCGCAGGATGACCGAGCCACAGCCCCTGCGGTGGAGGTGTCTACGTTTGATGCCTACGACCTGGACGTGGCTCGTTTGGAGGCTTGGTTGTCTGAGGTGCCCCAGGCGGCTGCGTTCGACGCACGCACTTCTGAGGCGGTGCTCGCGTTGCCCATGCCCAATGGCAGGGTCGAGCGTTTTCGCGTAGTCAACAGCCCCATCATGGCCCCCGATTTGGCGGCCCGATTCCCGAACATTCAGGTGTATGCAGGTCAAGGCTTGGACACGCCTGAGGCCACAGTCCGCTTTGACTTGACGCCACAAGGGTTTCATGCCATGGTGATGGGCGTGGGGGAAACTGTGTTCATCGACCCCCACACGCCTGGAGATCGGGAGCACCTCATCGTGTACACCCGTTCCAACTTCTACGCCAGCACCTCGAAACGCGCTGAAGGTTGTATGGCGTTGGAACTTCCCCAAGCGAGCAAGCAGGTCAAGCCCACGATGAGCCAGGCCCATTCTGCAGGCAAGGAAGTCCAAACCATGGGGCTCAAGCCCCTCTCCGCGGCGAGCCGCGTGGACAACGGCGCGCAATTGAGAACGTACCGCTTGGCGTTGGCGTGCACGGGGGAATACGCCTCCTACCACGGAGGGAACGTGGGCAGCGTGCTCGCGGCGATGAACACCTCCATGGTTCGTGTGAATGGGATCTTTGAGCGGGACGCTTGTTTGACCATGGAAATTGTGGCAAACAACGACGATCTGATCTTTTTGAACGGAGCCACCGACCCCTACGACAACGGGAGCGGGGGCGCCATGCTCGGACAGAACATCAACACCTGCAACAACGTGATTGGTTCCGCCAACTACGACATCGGCCACGTGTTCTCCACAGGCGGAGGCGGCGTTGCGTACCTGCAATCGCCATGTGGCGGCAACAAGGCGGGCGGCGTGACGGGTCAAGGTGCGCCCATCGGGGATCCGTTCGACGTGGACTACGTGGCTCATGAAATGGGGCACCAATATGGCGGCAACCACACCCAAAACAACGGCTGTAACCGCGCAAGTTCGGCTGCCTTCGAGCCTGGTTCCGCGTCCACCATCATGGGGTATGCCGGCATTTGTTCTCCCAACTTGCAGAGCAACTCGGACGACCATTTCCACAACCACAGCATCAACGAGATGATTGCGTTCACCGTGAATGGCAACGGCAACACGTGCGCGTCCATCACCAACACCGGCAACGGGGTGCCCACGGTCGACGCGGGGGCAGATGGGCTGGTGGTGCCAGTGTCCACGCCGCTGGAATTGACCGCGACAGGGTCGGATCCCGACGGCGATGCGGTGACCTACAATTGGGAGGAATACGATCTCGGGCCGGCCACCGCATCGGGGGACAACAACCTCACGAACCCATCAGGCAACCAGCCGATCTTCAGGTCTTTCTCGTCCACGACGTCGCCCATCCGGACCCTGCCTCGGGTTCAGGATCTCGTGAACAATTCGACCACCATGGGCGAGCACTTGCCGACCTACAACCGTCAGTTGAATTTTAAATGTTCCATCCGCGACAACCGTTCTGGGGGCGGCGGATTCAGCGACGACTTGAAAACGATGAGCGTCACCGCCAACGCAGGTCCATTTTTGGTTCAATCTCCCAACGGGGGAGGCACCTTGGTGGGGAACACCAACCTGGAGGTTACCTGGGACGTGGCAGGCACCGACGGCAACGGGGTCGACTGCAGTTCCGTGGACATTTACCTAAGCACCGACGGGGGGTACACCTTCCCAACGCTTCTTGTGGCCGGCACGCCCAACGACGGCAGCACAACCGTGTTGCTGCCCAACGTGTCCACGGGCCAAGCACGAATCAAAGTGAAGGGTAGCAACCATGTGTTTTTCGACATCAGCAACAACAATTTTGGCATCATTCCAGGAGCCGACATCGACCACGATTTGGGCATTTCCAACGTGGTCGGCCTGAATCCTGGGGCATGCGAAAGCGTCCTCGATCCAGTCGTCACTGTTTTCAACGTCGGTTTGCAGCCTGCGAGCAGTTTCAACCTGTCGTTGACCGTGGATGGGGGAGACCCTTTGCTCGTGAGTTGGACCGGCAACCTGGCAAGTGGACAAAGCGTAGACGTGCCGTTCTGCGAGGGCGAAGCGTGCTTGGCCCTGGTCGATGGTTTGCACGACGCCTCGGTGCAGTTGACCCTCACAAGTGCCGAGGACGAGAACGACTTGAACGACAGTTTCAACACATCCTTCGAAACCACGGGTGGGGCTGACGTGACGTGGACCATTTTGACGGACAACTACCCGGGAGAAACCACCTGGACAGTCTCGGATGCGTCCGGTGCCACGGTCTGGTCTGGAGGCCCTTACGGTGCCTCGGGTACGTCGTATTCCGAGACGACCTGCTTGTCGACAGGCTGCTACACCTTGACCGTCAACGACAGCTATGGCGACGGCATTTGTTGCGGATTCGGGCAGGGCAGTTTTGAGTTGTCCTCGGGTGGCGAGGTGCTTGTGGCAGGCGGCGAATTTGGCTCGACCGTGAGCCTTGACTTCTGCTTGGAATCACCTGAAGTTGCCGGGTGCACCGATCCAAATGCTGCGAATTACAATGCGGCGGCCACAGTGGACGACGGGTCCTGTGTGGCCTCGGTGGAGGGGTGCACCACCCCGGCTGCATGCAATTACAACCCCGCTGCGAACGTGGAAGACGGATCGTGTCAATTCCCTGTGCAGTATTACACCTGCGACGACGATTGCATTTCGGACGACGACGGCGACGGGGTGTGCAACCAGTTGGAGGTGGCCGGTTGCCAAGACGACACGGCGTGCAATTACGACGAGGCGGCCACGGATCCTGGTACGTGCTTTTACCCTGACGAAGGTTACAACTGCGACGGATCGCCGCTTTGCTTGGAGGATCTCAATGCCAACGGGGCGGTGGACGTGGGCGACGTGTTGCTCGTACTTTCCGAATTTGGGTGTCAGTCCGAGTGTACGGCGGACGTGACTGGCGACGGTTTGGTGGTGGTGGACGACATCTTGCTGGTGCTCTCGGTCTTCGGGGTGGTTTGTCAATAAGCTTCCCTGCGACGTGCGTCGAGGCCGGCCGATTCAGGTCTAGCTTTCTGGCATGTTGATGAGTGTTGTTGGCATGGCGGTCCTGTTGGGCTTGGCGTATGCCTTTTCCAGGAACAGAAGCGCAATCGCTTGGCGCACGGTTGCAGGGGCGTTTGCTTTGCAATTTGGCCTTGGGGCATTCGTGTTGCGCGTGCCTTGGGGACAACGTTTGTTGTCCAGCATGACCGACGGTGTCAACGGCCTGTTGAACTACGCCAACGAAGGGATCTCCTTCTTGTTTGGAGAAATCGTGGGAGACAGCATCGGCTTCACGTTTGCCTTCAAGGTGCTGCCCATCATCGTCTTTTTCGCGTCGCTCATCGCCGTCTTGTACCACGTGGGCATCATGAAGTGGGTGATTCGCATCGTTGGCGGTGCCTTGCAACGCGTCCTGGGGACCTCCAAGGCCGAGTCCATGAGCGCCACGGCCAACATCTTCGTGGGGCAAACCGAAGCCCCGCTGGTAGTCAAGCCCTACATCGCGTCCATGACCCAGTCTGAACTGTTCGCGGTAATGGTGGGTGGCCTGGCCTCCGTTGCGGGGTCTGCTTTGGGCGGGTACGCCATGATTGGGGTGCCCGTGGATTACCTGATTGCGGCTTGCTTCATGTCGGCCCCTGGCGGATTGTTGTTCGCCAAAATGCTCATGCCTGAAACCGAAGAGCCCAAGTCGGAATTGCCAGACCAGTCCAATGACGAAGCGCCTGTGAACGTCATCGACGCTGCGGCCGGCGGCGCTTCGTCGGGCTTGCAGTTGGCTTTGAACGTGGGGGCGATGTTGTTGGCCTTTGTGGCGCTCATTGCGCTGCTCAACGGCGTGTTGGGCGGCATCGGTGCATGGGTGGGACAGCCGGACCTCACCTTGGAGTTGATGTTGGGCTGGGTGTTCAGTCCCTTGGCCTTCTTGTTGGGGGTGCCATGGTCGGAAGCGGTCACCGCGGGGTCGTTCATTGGTCAGAAACTGGTCGTCAACGAATTCGTCGCCTACTTGAATTTGGCGCCTTACCTGGTGGAGGGTGCTGTGGGAGCGTTGTCGCCCAAAACGGCGGCCATTGTCTCGTTTGCATTGTGCGGTTTCGCCAACTTGAGCTCAATCGCCATTTTGTTGGGCGGTCTTGGTGGAATGGCACCTTCTCGGCGGAAAGACATCGCCAAGTTTGGCTTGCTGGCGGTGATGGCCGGAACCATGTCCAACCTGATGTCGGGCACCATTGCCGGCTTGTTCGTCGCGCTTGGATGAGCGGGCGCAACGAAGGGACGGTTGGCTTGCCGCAGGAGTGGATCCGAAGAAAACGCGACGGACATGAACTATCCTCTGCAGAGCTCCATGCATTTGTGGAAGGCGTCAACTCCGGCGCCGTAAGTGAAGCCCAAATCGCGGCCTTCGCCATGGCGGTGTACTTCCAAGACCTGTCCGTCAAGGAGCGCGTGGATCTCACCCTTGCGGTCCGCGATTCAGGGCGGGTGTTGGCCTGGGACGCGCAATCGCTTGGCGGACCGGTGTTGGACAAGCACAGTACAGGTGGCGTGGGGGACACGGTGTCCCTGATGCTCGCTCCCATGCTGGCGGCGTGCGGCGTGTATGTGCCCATGATTGCAGGTCGCGGTTTGGCCCACACAGGTGGAACCATCGACAAGTTGGAAGCGATTCCGGGTTACCAAACAGGTGTCGACGTGGCGCATTTCCAGAAGGTTGTTCGCGAATGTGGATTTGCGATTGTTCGCCAGACGGACGATTTGGCCCCGGCGGACCGGAGGATGTACGCCACACGCGACGTCACCGCGACCGTGGAGAATTTGGGGTTGATCACCGCGTCCATCGTGTCCAAAAAGTTGGCTGCGGGGTTGGAGCACCTGGTGCTCGATGTCAAATGTGGCAACGGCGCTGTCATGCAGGATCCAGCTGAGGCCAGGGCGCTGGCGGAGAGCATGGTGGCTGTGGGCAACGGGGCAGGGATGAATACGTCGGCGCTGCTGACGGACATGTCTGTGCCTTTGGCTTGGTCTGCAGGAAATGCGGTCGAGGTGCACGAGGCCGTGTCTTACCTCCGCAACGACGGCTCGCGGCACCCACGCTTGGACGAGGTGGTGATGTCCCTTGGCGCCAAGTTGTTGGTGCAAGCTGGCATGCACGCCACGACGGACGACGCCAGGCGGCAGCTGAGGCAAGAGTTGGACAACGGCAGGGCCTTGGAGTTGTTCGCCCAAGGCGTCGCGAACATGGGAGGGGATGTTGCGGTTGCAGAGCGGCCCGAAAAGGTGTTGCCCCGAGCGACGGTGGTGCGTCCCGTACTCGCTCCTCGGGCAGGAATGGTGACTTCGTACGACGTTCGTCAGGTGGGCATGGCTGTCGTGGAGTTGGGCGGGGGCAGGACGCGTCCGGATGCCTCCATTGACCCCTCGGTTGGGTTGACGCAACTCCCGTTGGTGGGGCAGGCGTTGGCGCAAGGCGACCCGTTGGTGACCGTGCATGCTGCCAGCGAGGAAGCTTGGCAGGTCGCCCAACAACGCCTGCTCAGCGCCATGGTGTTCGATGGGGAGGAGCGGTTGCCCGACGTTGTGGTGGGGCATTTGGGGTGAAGCGTGAGGAGTGGCGACCTTTGTCGCCATGGTCAAAGTGAAAATGTTCGATCCGGTGTCCCAGGAGGCGCTGCCTGCCAAGGAGATGCCGCCGCTTGATGCCCACGCGTTCCACGAGGTGGTGGACAGCCGTCGGAGTGTGAGGATTTATGCGGCCGATGGCGTCCCGGAGGAAGTGGTGGATCGCTGCGCGGACGCGGCTCACAAGGCGCCCAACAGCTCCAACCTTCAATGCTGGGAATTGCATCGGGTCTCAAGCGGGGAAAAGAGGAAGGCTTTGGTGGAGGCTTGTTTGGGCCAGCCCGCAGCGTCCACCGCCCCCGAACTGTTTGTGTTCGTGGCCCGTCCTGACCTGTGGAAGCGCAACAACCGTTGGATGATTGAAGAGTTCGACCGTCGTGGAGACACCCCCGATCGGGCGTACCAATACTTCCGGAAGATCACCAAGATTGCATACACCCAAGGCGTGTTTTCCTGGGTCAAGCGCGTGTGGTTTCCGCTGAGGGCGTTGACCAAGCCCACACCCAGGGAGCCCATAGGTTGGGCTGACATGCGCGTGTGGTCCCACAAGAGTACGGCCTTGTCCGCGGCCCATTTCATGCTGGCGATGCGCGCGGAAGGGTACGACACTTGCCCCATGGAGGGCATGGACAGCGTTCGTGTCAAAAGAATCTTGGGCTTGCCGCGACTGAGCGAGGTCTGCATGGTGGTGTCGGCGGGTAAGCGAACGGAGAAAGGGGTTTACGGGCTGCGGTTCCGGTTCGACCGTGACACGTTTTATCACAAGCACTGATTCACTTGAGTTCAAACTAGTCCATTTTGGTTTTTATGAGCCCTTCACGAAAAAATTGAAGTCAATTTAAAGCTGTCCTTGAAGAGGGGCACTTAACCAAACGTTCGTTTGTGGAAGAAGGTCGACCAGCGGTCGGCCTTTTTTTATGCGTTTCCGGCATAGATCGGCCCCATCAAATCCATGCTGATGCGCTTCACAAATCCCTTGTAACCTGTGAGCATCCCTGCGTGGTAGAACTCAGCCACAGCCAGTTCCGACTCTTCCGGGACGAAGTAGGCCCTGGCCGCTTGGACCCAAATGTTCAGAGCGCGGGTCTCCATGGTGTGGAAGCTGTTCCACTCCAATGCATGGAAATACTGTTTGGCCGACGCGAAATCTCCCAGCAACATGGCAAGCCACATCAAGCGAATGTCAAGGATAGCGTCGATGCGTTCGTCTCGACAGTAAAGGTCTTGGGTGGACCTGAAGCGCTCGATGTTTTCTTTGCACACCTGGACAATTTCCAGGTCTTTGGCCAGGGTAGCCCAGTCGGCGAGGTTGAAGGCGAAGTGGCAGCTTTGGTGGCTCCACTGAGGCCAAATTTGCACATCCTCTTGCAGCCCTCGCAAGCAAAGTTTCCTGACCCGCTCTTTTTCCTCCTGGGGCGTGTCCATTTCCGAATGCATGAGCAGTGCGATGCCCAACTGACGGGCTTGGACGAGGGGGTGGTGGGACGGCGACAATTCTTCAAGGCGAGAGAGGTAAGGAACGATTTGCGCCCACGGTTTGCCTCTGGCCACCATGCCTGATGCAATGACGCCCCTCCCGAACAGTTTTTGCTCCCGGGTTTCTGCCATGGCCAAATACTCTTCCATCATGTGGTGCCCAAACGAACTCATGAAGTCAAGTGGGGTGAATTGTTCCACCACAAACCGATGGATGTGTGGCAGCGTCTTGACTTCCCCCCAGAGTTTCATGTTGAAGGTGCCGCGGCGGTACAGCTCAAACCATGAATCCTTGAAGGCGTTGAATTGCTTGGCGTTCAGGCGAAAATGCTCAGGGTCGGCATGGTCTTTCAAGAACCGACGCATCTCATCTTTCATGACCTCGTCCGGTTTGGCCTGAACAGGGTAATGCATGGTTGCACGTGGAGTCAGGGCGGTCCTCGCAGATGGTGCGGAAGCTTTCTCTTGTAGGGCCCAACCGTCGAACGACATGTACCCACAGAACCTCGCCAAGGTGTTCAGCGTCGTTTTGGAGAACTTGCCTTGATTCGCCACCAAGCCAAAGAACCGCCGCAAGGTCGACACCGACACGGGATACCTGTTGTCGAACGTCCTGAGCTGGTCGCTGAGCACCTGGCAGTCCTTGGTGCACGTGATGTCCATGCCGCAAGCGTGTCCTACGTCTTGGGCAAGTCGGTGAATTTGGACTTCGTTGGGGGCCATGTCACTGCAAAGGCCAATCCATGCGTGTCAGTCGCGTGGCACCGGCCAACCACAAGGTACGGCCGTCCGGTGAAAAGCGCGCCACGTAATGGCTGCTGTCCGAATGATGGGCCCAAGAACGGCCTCCGTCCAGGCTTACGTCCAAGCCCTCGAACCCAGTGGCCACCAAGGCCCCAGCTTCGGTGGGGTGATGCACGATGCTCGATCGGTACCCTGGGCCTTGTCCCTCGGAAAGCACTTCCCAGGTCGTGCCGCCATCTGTTGTGGCGGCCAAGTTGCTTTGGTTGTCCTGAGGGACTTCCCAGTTGCCGCCCATGGCCCAACCTTGTCGGGCGTTTCGAAAGGTTGCAGAGAATACGCCTGTCATGCTTGACCCCTGCGTGAAGGGCAAATCGATGGAAGTCCATGATGCGCCAGCATCCAAGGACCTGAGGCAGCGCGAGGTGAGGCCGCCCGTGAAGATCCACATGGTGTCGCCGTGGCAAGCCAGGTTGCCGTTGGACGCGGCAAACGCCGCCTCACCTTCCAATGGGTTGGGAATCGAGTCGCATGGCAGGCGACCCCAATGTGCGCCCCCGTCTTGGGTGGCCAACAGCGTGAAGCAGCCCTCGGTGGCGTCGCCGAACACCAATGCCCGCTGGCTGTCCAGCCAGACCATGGCGTCCAAAAACACCGCGCTGTCGGGGTTGTGGTAGGTCCATTCTGGCACCATGGAAGTCGTCGGACACCTGGCGATCCAAGCAGGCGAAGCAATCCCCACGGCATGCCAATGGTGGCCCGAGTGGCCCGAGGCCCTGAACGAAGGGTGTGTGCTGTCGGGCGCCATCCATTGGGTCATGTCCCAGGTGGCCCCGCCGTCCAAGGTTTGCCCAATCCAACCATTGGAGCCTGCGAAACGAACGTGCTCGGGCCCCAAGACGTCCAGGGTTCGAACGGAACAGGGTAGGTCCGTGTGAACCACGCTGGGGGAAGAAGGTTGGCAGCTGGTCCAGACAAGGATCACCAGGAGAGAAAGTAGGGAGGTTCGCATCGCGGGGGTGTGAAAGACTTCCTGCAAGGTCGTTGAGAAGTTCCAAGTGGATTTGGTCTGTGCGTGCTGGAGATGAAACATCTTGAACTTCATGAGTTTGACTCGCATTCTGATCACGGGGTTGTTTTCCTTGTTCACGGGAGTTGTGTTGGGGCAGTCCAGCCCTGAGGCGGTCTGGTCGGTGGTGACTGTCGAGAAGGGCCAAACGCTGCCGCTGCCAGGCGCCACGGTCAGTTGGTCTTGCGACGGCCAGCTGACTCATGCGTTGACAGACCTGCAGGGCCGTTTCTTGCGCCCAGTTGAGACGGTGGATTGCGCGGAGACCTGCTCGGTGACGGTTCGCTTTGTGGGTTTCGCGTCCCAATCCTTGGATTGCAAGGCACTGCCTGCGGTCGGCAGCATGAACGTGGTGATGGAGCTCAACACGGAGGCCTTGTCCGAGGCGGTGGTCACCGCCAGCATCCGGGGGTCCACTGTGGCTGAGGAAACCGTTCCGATTGCTGTGTTGAAGCCCTATTTGGCCCAAAGTGCGAACACCCTCGACCTCAAGGGACTCGTGGCCAAAACACCAGGCGTGTCCATCTTGGACGGCCAAGTCAGCATCCGTGGGGGAAGCGGGTACAGCTACGGTGTGGGCAGCCGCGTCCAGATGCTGCTCGACGGGCTGCCCTTGCTCAGCGGCGACTTGGGGGAAATTTGGTGGTCATACCTGCCCATGGAACACGTGGGTCAGGTGGAAGTGGTGAAATCCTCGGCTTCGGCGATGTATGGGTCTGGGGCGTCCAACGGGGTCATCCACATGCGGACGGCGTGGCCCGGGGACACCTCAGAAACTCGCGTGTCGGTTTTCAACGGTGTCTACCACGCGCCGGACTCGGCCAACTGGCGTTGGTGGCGCAACAGTTACACGCCCGTGTCGAACGGCATGGACGTGTCGCATCGCCAAGGGTTTGGGAAGGTCGACGTGGTGGCAGGAGGGAGTGTCTTCTCCGACAAGACCTACCTGTCTGTGGGCCATGAACAGCGACTTCGCGGCCACATCAAGGCGCGGTGGAAGCCGTCCTCGACGTGGCAAATCGGTGGGGCAGTTCAAGCTCAATATCAGCAAATGGGGCGGTTCATCTTGTGGGACGACTTCGCCACAAGCGCGTACCTCCCCATGGAAGGCACTTCGAGCGAGGACCGGTGGATCAATTGGCATGCCGACGCGTGGGCATCGTGCACTCCAGAGGACGGAGGCAGCCACCACCTGCAGACAAGGGTGTACCAAACCTCGCGGTACGGCTCCGGCCCCGACCCCTCGATGACCAGCACGCTTTCGATGCTGCAGTATCGTCACGTGCGGGAGTTGGGTGAACACGGCCTGGCCCAGATTGGGACGTTTGCATCGGCCCAGAGCTCCTTTTCCTCGTTGTACCCGGATATTGAGTTGCTGACGTTCAATCCCGCTGTGTTTGCCCAATTGGATTGGGAGCGAGATCTGTGGAAATGCACGGCCGGGGTGAGGGCCGAGGCCAACGAAAATCCAGGATTCTACTCGGAGTCGTCGGGGCCGATGTTCCGGTTTGGGGTGAATCGCGGTTTGGGGGTTCGGACCCGTGTCAGGCTGTCGTACGGCGAGTCCCTTCGCTTCGCATCCATTGCGGAGCGGTACGTCGAGGGCACGCTCACGGATGGCATCAACATTCGGGGCAACCTCGACCTGCAAAACGAATCGGGCAACAACTGGGAATTTGGGTTGGTCCACGAGATCAAATCAGGCGATCAGTCTTGGGTTTTGGACGCCTCAGCGTTTGTGCTCAACTACGACGACATGATCGAGTACACCCTCCAAGCTGAGACGGATTCCATGGGCAGCATCGTGATCGTCGATGGGGTGCCCCAGTTTTTCTTCCAGCCGCTCAACTTGGGCAGGACGAGGATTGCAGGTGTGGAGGGGAGCGTGGCCGGCCAGGGTCGGGTGGGGCGTGTGCCGGTGCGTGTGGTCGCCGGTGGGACGTTCAATTATGCCGGAGACTTGGCCAACGACCCGGCCCAGGACAGCCTGCACATTTTCGTTCAAAACATGGTGCAAAGCATGGGCAGCTCCCGCGACAGCCTTGTGGCTGCGGGTTCCCTCTTGAAGTACCGGAACAAGGGGTCGTTGAAGGTGGATGTCGAGTGGGACATGGGCCCATGGACGGCCGGTGTGGCCTTGAACCATGAGAGCTTCATCGATGCGGTGGATTGGTACTTCGAAGAACTCGTCAGTGGGCTGGTCAATTACCGGGAGCAGTTCACCAACGGGGCACGGCGGTGGGACGCCCGTCTGACCTATACGGCGCCTCGAGGACAGCGGTTCAGCCTGGTGGTGAACAACCTCAACAACGCGGTGCTCAGCAACCGTCCAGGCATCATGGCGCCACCGCGCCACGTCATGCTTCGCTTCGACACGCGGTTCTGAGGACGTCGAGGTGCAACCTTTGTAAGTGGGGTGCAGGTTGTGCGTGCGGTTGCTTATACCTTCACACCACGAACCTTGAATTTTGACACCATGTTTTTGAAGTTAAATCGCGCCTGTTGGGCGCTCACGCTGGCCCTTCTCGGCACAGCCAATGTGAACGCCCAAGGGCACATTCCTGGGGAGTTCATTGTGATGTTCCACGCCCAACAAGACGCGGAGAAATTCGCATCTGTCTACGGATTGGAATGGTCTCAGGCCCTCTCGCCCCGCGCCCACATTCACTTGTTGCGGGTTCAAGGCGAGACCAACTCTGCGCAAGACTGGGCTGTGCTCCGTGAATTGCAAAACGACCCGCGTTTGGAGGCGGCGCAGTTCAACCACAAAGTCCAAAACCGGGAGACCGAGCCCAACGACCCTCAACTCCCCCAGCAGTGGCACCATGTCCAAAGCGGCGACCACGATATCGATTCTGATTTGGCTTGGGACATCACCACAGGAGGCGCAGCGGCGGACGGCTCTCGCATCGTGGTGGCCGTATTGGAGGGCGGCGGATCCAACTACAACCACGTCGACTTGATCGACAACCATTGGGTGAACACCGCAGAAATTCCAGACAACGGCATGGACGACGACGAGAACGGTTTTGTCGACGACTACAACGGGTGGAATTCAGGTGCCAACAACGACGACATCGCGGCCGGCGGCCATGGCACCTCAGTTTCGGGCATGATTGGCGCCACGGGCGACAACGGCCTCGGCGGGGTCGGTGTCAACTGGGATGTGGACATCATGCAGGTCGACATGGGCAACGGGTTGTCTGAGGCCAACGTCATTGCCGCGTACAATTACCCTTACGAGATGCGTGCCATCTTCAACGAAAGCGACGGCGCGCGCGGGGCGTTTGTGGTGGCCACCAATGCCTCTTGGGGCATCGATTTGGCGAACCCGGCCAACTACCCCGTGTGGTGCGGGTACTACGACGATTTGGGCGAGCAGGGCATTTTGAACTGCGGTGCGACGGCCAACGCGCAGTACAACATCGACACGCAGGGTGACATGCCGACCGGTTGCAGCTCTCCCTACATGGTGTCGGTCACGGCCACCAACAACAACGACGTGCGGACCTTCTCGGGCTACGGGGCGACCACGATCGACCTTGGCGCGCCCGGCGACCAAGTGTACTTGCCAAGCGGGTCGTCAGGCTACAGCAGCACAAGCGGCACCTCGTTCGCAAGCCCATGTGTGGCCTGCGCCATTGCCTTGGTGTACAGCGCGCCGTGCCCAGATTTGATGGGATTGGCGTTGTCCAACCCTCAAGCGGCTGCGGATT
>MDTB01010922.1_pt1 | contig 13008 bp, 11 predicted proteins | sample 811161 | NCBI WGS metagenome assembly MDTB01 (sample SAMN05326650, study PRJNA326480) | marine metagenome | isolation source: seawater | place: Mediterranean Sea | collected 2009 | reverse complement strand
TAGAAAAATTTTACTCTTACCTGGAGATGGAATAGGCCCCGAAGTTACAGCAGAGGTTAGAAAAATACTTGAGTGGATGAACAAGGCTAAGTCTTTAGATTTTGTTTTAAGTCAAGAGCTGATCGGAGGTGCTTCTATTGACGTAAATAAAGTCCCTATAACCGACGAAGTTTTTTATAAATCTTTAGAGTCAGATGCTGTGATATTAGGAGCATGCGGCGGACCAAAATGGGATGACTTAGAATTCTCAAAAAAACCTGAGAGAGCTCTTTTAAAACTAAGAAAAGAACTAAAGCTATTTGCAAACTTAAGGCCCGCAATTTGTTTTAAGCAATTAGTAGATTCTTCAAGCTTAAAGCCTGAAATAGTTTCAGGTCTTGACATTATGATAGTAAGAGAATTGACAGGAGGTATTTATTTTGGTGAACCTCGTGGCATAGAACCTATTGAGAACAATCAAAGAAGAGGAGTTAATACTCATACTTACACAACTTCAGAAATTCAAAGAATAGCAAGAGTAGCTTTTGATTTAGCTAAAAAAAGAAAAAATAAAGTTACCTCATGTGAAAAATCAAATGTGATGGAAGCTGGAGTTTTATGGAGAGAAGAAGTTCAGGCTATCAAAGATAAGGAATTTAAAAAAGTAGAACTAAATCACATGTTAGCAGATAACTGTGCAATGCAGCTTTTGAGATATCCTAAGCAATTTGATGTGATACTTGCAGACAACTTGTTTGGTGATATGTTATCCGACGAAGCTGCAATGCTTACAGGTTCACTTGGCCTATTACCATCTGCATCTTTAGGACTTAAAGATAAAAATGGGAGAGTAAGATCACTTTACGAACCTGTTCATGGATCAGCCCCTGATATTACAGGAAAAAACATCGCTAATCCAATAGCAACAATCTTAAGTTTATCTATGGCATTGAGGTATTCATTAGATTTAGATAAAGAAGCAGATCAAATTGATCAGGCTGTACAAAGTGTTCTTGATGACGGATTGAGAACAAAAGATATAATGTCTAAAAATATGAAAGAGGTATCTACAACTGATATGGGTGATGCAATTATCGCAAAATTGAAATAAACTAGATTAATATGAATTTTGCAATTATTGGTGCATCTGGAAACGTTGGAAGAAAGACAATTAAAATTTTAGAAAAATCTAACTTAGAATTCAAAAATCTATTTTTAGTCGCTTCATTAAAAAGTGCTGGAAAAAAGATTAGATTCAGAGAAAAAGAAATTGAAATCGAAAATTTAGAAAATTACGATTTTTCAAAAGCTCAAATAACTTTTTTTGCTACTGGTAGTCAAATTGCTAAGGAGTGGGTTCCTAAAGCAGCACAAAAAACAATTGTTATAGATAATTCAAGTTATTTTAGAATGAATACAAATGTTCCTTTAGTGGTTCCAGAGGTAAATCCTAAAGCTTTAGATAATCACAAAAATATAATTTCAAATCCAAACTGTTCAACTATTCAAATGGTTTTACCATTAAAGCCTTTACACGATGAATATAGAATTAAAAGAGTGATCGTTTCAACTTATCAAGCAGTTTCTGGTGCAGGCAAAGCTCCTATGGATGAACTTTTTAATCAAACTAAAGACTATTTAGAAGGAAAAAAAATTGATTCAAAAAATTTTACAAAACAAATTGCTTTTAATTTAATTCCCCATATCGATATTTTTGATAAAGATGGTTATACAAAAGAAGAATTAAAAATGACAAATGAAACAAAAAAAATACTAGATAATAAAATTGATGTAACCGCAACTTGCGTCAGAGTTCCTGTGAGAACGGGACATTCAGAGTCAATCAATATTGAATTCGAAAGTACATATGATTTTGAAAATATAAAAAAACTTTTGCAAAATGCTCCCGGGTGTAAAGTTATTGATGAACTAAAAGATGGAGGATATATTACTCCATTAGAAGCAGAAGGTGATCATACAACTTATATTTCTAGAATAAGAAAAGACAATTCTAATAGCCAAGCAATAAATTTATGGGTTGTTTCTGATAATTTATTAAAAGGAGCTGCTTTAAATACTGTTCAAATAGCCGAGTCTTTAATGAAAAAATTTAAGTTAAATTAAAAGTTTATTATGGAAAACAATAATCCTCTAAGCCCTCATCTACAAATTTATAAATGGCAAATATCATCACTACTATCAATTACACACAGGATAGTTGGAATAGTGAACACAATTGCAATTACTTTAGTTTGTATTTGGGTTATTTCTTTACTTCTTGGTCAAAGCAACTATCAGACTACTCAGATATTTTTTAAAACTATATTTGGAAAATTTTTAAGTATTTCTTTATGCTGGACTTTTAGTTTTCATATTTTAAATGAAATCAGGCATTTATGTTGGGATGCTGGCTTTGGATTTGATTTAAAGATAGCAAAAGTAACTGGGGTATTAGTATTTGTTGGTTCTTTTGTTCTAACTGTTTTATTACACTTATTGGGAAGGAATTTTCTTTAGAATGCATATATCAACAAAAAAATGGCTTTTTACTAAAATTAGTTCATTAATATTGATACCGTTAATGATTTGGTTTTTGTTAAGTTTTTTATCAATTTATGATGAAAACTATTTAGAAATTGTCTCTTTTTTCTCTAAACAGTCATCGAAAATATTATTTTCAGTGTTTATTGTGATTTCCTTCTTTTTCTCAGCATTAACAATTAGTGAGATTTTTGAGGATTATTTACGCGAAGATAAAATCAAAAATGTCGCAAATAAAGCACTATATTTATTTGCTATAGTGACGCCTTTATTAACAATTTTAAGTATATATAATCTTTAATAATGAGTGCTTATAAAATTATAGATCATGAATATGATGTTGTTGTACTGGGAGCTGGCGGATCCGGCTTAAGAGCAGCTGTAGGCTTATCCGAGTCAGGTTTAAAAACTGCTTGTATTTCAAAAGTATTTCCTACCAGAAGCCACACTTCTGCGGCTCAAGGAGGGATCTCTGCAGCCTTAGGGAATATGGGCGAAGATGATTGGCGTTGGCATATGTACGATACAGTAAAAGGTTCTGACTGGTTGGGAGACCAAGATGCAATTGAATATCTTTGCAAAGAAGCTCCTAGAGCTGTTGTTGAACTAGAACGTTATGGAGTTCCATTTAGCAGAACTGACGATGGAAAAATTTATCAAAGACCATTTGGAGGGATGACAAAAAATTACGGAAATGGAACTGCTCAGCGTACGTGCGCAGCAGCTGATAGAACTGGCCACGCCATTCTACACACTCTTTATGGGCAAGCTTTAAAACAAAATACAGAATTTTTTATTGAATATTTTGCACTAGATCTAATTATGAAAAATGGTGAGTGCAAAGGAGTGATAGCTTGGAATTTAACAGATGGAACAATTCATAGATTTAAATCTCATATTACTATTATTGCTACCGGTGGTTATGGAAAAGTTTACTATTCGGCTACATCAGCCCATACTTGTACAGGCGATGGTAATGCCATGGTACTAAGAGCTGGCTTACCACTACAAGATATGGAATTTGTTCAATTTCACCCAACAGGAATTTACGGTGTGGGATGTTTAATTACAGAAGGCGTTAGAGGAGAAGGTGGATTTTTAGTAAATGGTAAAGGGGAAAGATTCATGGAAAGATATGCCCCAAACACAAAAGACCTAGCCTCTAGAGATGTAGTTAGCAGATCAATGGAAATGGAGATTAACGAAGGGAGAGGCGCTGGTAAGAATAAAGATTATATTAATCTTCATTTAGATCATTTGGATAAAAAAGTCATAGATGAAAGACTTCCTGGAATATCAGAAGCTGCAAAAACTTTTGCTAATGTTGATGTAAGCAAAGACCCAATTCCAGTAGTCCCTACCGTTCATTATAATATGGGGGGTATTCCAACAAATTATAAAGCAGAGGTTTTAACATTAAATGGTTCTGAAAAAACAGTTCCAGGTCTAATGGCAGTTGGTGAGGCAGCATGCGTTTCAGTTCATGGAGCTAATAGATTAGGCTCGAACTCACTAATAGATCTAGTTGTATTTGGCAGAGCTGCTGCCCAACGGGCAACAGAATTAATAAAACCAGGTATGCCACATCAAGAAGTTTCTAACTCCGAAACAGACAAATGCCTAGATAGGTTTGACAAAATTAGAAATTCAAATGGATCTACAAAAACATCAGAACTAAGACTAAAAATGCAAAAAACTATGCAGACTAAATGTGCTGTATTTAGAACTGAAAAAACATTAAAAGAGGGAGTAGAACAAATTAGAAAACCTTATGAAGGCATGGGTGATATTTCAGTCAAAGATAAGTCGCTGTTGTTTAATACTGATTTAGTTGAGACCCTTGAGTTTGACAATCTAATTAGTCAAGCCTTAACAACTATGGACTCAGCTTATAATAGAAAAGAGAGTAGAGGTGCACATGCAAGAGAAGATTATACAAAAAGAGATGATAAAAATTTTATGAAACATACTTTGGCTTGGCAAAAAGGTAAGAAAGTAGAAATTAAGTATAGGGATGTGCATTCCAGAACCTTAACAAATGATGTTCAGTATTTTCCCCCTAAGGAAAGAGTCTATTAAGATGGTACAATTTAGCCTGCCCCAAAATTCTAAAATAGAGGTAGGAGAGTATTTCAAAGATAAAACTAACTCAAAAAATTTAAAAAAAATAAATATTTATAGGTGGGATCCTTCATCAGGAAAGTGTCCTAGAGTTGATACGTTTGAAGTAGATATGGATAATTGTGGTCCAAAAGTTTTAGACATTTTATTTAAAATAAAAAATGAAATTGATCCTTCTTTAACATTCAGAAGATCATGCGCTCACGGTGTTTGCGGATCATGCGCTATGAATATTGACGGCATAAATTCATTAGCTTGTATTAAGTCTCATACAGATATTAAGGGAGATTTAAATATTTATCCTTTGCCCCATTTAAAAGTTGTTAAGGATCTAATTGGTGACTTAACTACTTTATATAAACAATATGAGTCTATACAACCTTGGTTAAAAGTAGATCAAACTGGTAAAGAAAAAACAGAATTGAAACAATCACAAAAGGATAGAGAAAAATTAGATGGATATTACGAATGTATTTTATGTGCCTGCTGTTCTACTTCTTGCCCAAGTTATTGGTGGAACGGGGATAAGTATTTAGGTCCAGCAGTCTTACTACAAGCTTATCGTTGGATAAACGATAGCAGAGATGGAGACAAAAAAGAAAGATTAAAGAAAGTTGCTGATGAATTGAAGCTTTATAGATGTCATACTATTATGAATTGCACTAATTCCTGTCCAAAAGGTCTGAATCCTGCAAAAGCTATTGGTTCAATAAAGAAAATGCTTGCAACAAACTAAAAGCTTATTTAATCAATTATCAAAATGAAACTAATTGAACATTTTATCCAAGGAAAAAAATATTCTGGAGATTCCAAAAGAGTTGGTAAAGTTTTTAATCCTGCCACAGGTGAGCAATCTGCTGAGGTAAAGTTAGCATCTTTAAATGATGTAGATAAAGCAATTTCAAGTGCTAAAGATGCATTTAATGAGTGGTCAAAAAAACCTCCGCTACAAAGAGCAAGAGTAATGTTTAAGTTTAAGGAATTAATTGAAAAAAATGCAGATGAATTAACAAAGATTATAGTTTCAGAACATGGAAAAGTTTATGAAGATGCAAAAGGTTCTCTCACACGAGGATTGGAAGTTGTAGAATATGCTTGCGGAATACCACAAATGCTTAAAGGAGAGTTTACTGAAAACGTTGGAACAGATGTAGATAGTTGGTCCATAAGGCAGCCACTAGGTGTTTGTGCTGGAATTACACCGTTCAATTTTCCAGCTATGGTTCCAATGTGGATGTTTCCAATGGCTATAGCTTGTGGCAATACTTTTGTACTTAAACCTTCAGAAAAAGATCCTTCATGTTCGATAAGATTAGCTGAATTATTTAAAGAAGCTGGTCTTCCAGATGGAGTATTAAATATTGTTAATGGTGATAAAGAGGCAGTCGACGCACTGATAAGAAATAAAGATGTTACAGCTATGAGTTTTGTGGGATCTACTCCAATTGCAAAATATATTTATGAAAATTGTGCAAAAAATGAAAAAAGAGTTCAAGCTTTAGGCGGAGCAAAAAATCATTGTGTGGTAATGCCTGACTGTGATTTAGACCAAGCTGTAAATGGTTTAATGGGAGCAGCTTATGGCTCTGCAGGCGAGAGATGTATGGCTCAGTCAGTGGCAGTTGCCGTAGGGAATATTGGAGATAAATTAGTTAATAACCTGACTAAGAAAGTAGAGGCATTAAAAGTTGGTCCTGGGATGGATAACAAATCTGAAATGGGGCCCTTAGTAACAAAAGAACATTTAGAAAAAGTTAAAAGCTATGTTGATATCGGAGTGAAAGAAGGAGCTAAATTAAAAGTTGATGGAAGAAGTCTCAAATTACAAGGATATGAAAATGGATATTATATAGGAGGATGTTTATTTGATCATGTTACAAAAAATATGAGAATTTACAAAGAAGAAATTTTTGGACCAGTTTTATCTGTAGTAAGAGTAAATAATTTTGATGAAGCTTTACAATTAGTAAATGATCACGAATTTGGAAATGGAGTAAGTATATTTACAAGAGATGGAGATACAGGTCGAACTTTTTCTAATCAAGCAAAAATTGGCATGGTTGGAATAAATATTCCTATACCAGTGCCAATGGCATTTCACAGTTTTGGAGGTTGGAAAAGATCATTGTTTGGAGATCAACACATGCATGGTCCCGAAGGTGTTAGATTTTATACGAAGCTAAAAACAATTACATCAAGGTGGCCATCTGGAATGAGATCGGATCCAGAGTTTGTAATGCCAACAATGAAATAGAATATATTATGAAAAAAAAAATAACTTTAATAGGCGCAGGACAAATAGGTGGAACATTAGCACATCTGATAGCTTTAAAAGAGTTAGGTGATGTTGTTTTATTTGATGTAGCTGCAGGAGTAGCTAAAGGTAAAGCTTTAGATATTGCTCAGTCATCCCCGGTTGAAGGTTTTAATATTAATTTAGTAGGTACAGATAAATACGAAGACACAAAGAACTCGGATGTTATAATAATAACAGCTGGAGTCCCAAGAAAGCCTGGGATGACTAGAGACGATTTGCTTGGAATAAATTTGAAAATTATTAAACAAGTTGCTGAAGGCATTAAAAATACCTCACCTAATGCATTCGTCATATGTATTACCAACCCGTTAGATGTAATTGTTATGGCTTTACAAAAATATTCCGGGTTACCAAAAAATAAAGTTGTAGGGATGGCTGGTATTTTAGATTCCTCAAGATTTATTTATTTTCTCTCTCAGGAATTGAATGTTTCAGTTAAAAAGATAAAATCATTTGTTTTGGGAGGCCATGGAGATAGCATGGTAGCAATGCTTAATTCAACTGAAGTTGAAGGAAAAAAGTTAAACCAATTAATCAAAGATGGCAAATTAGACCAGAGCCGTTTGAATGAAATTGTAGACAGAACAAAAAAAGGAGGGGCAGAAATAGTAAAATATTTAGAAAAGGGCTCTGCATTTTATGCGCCTGCTTCATCCGGAATTGAAATGGCAGAAAGTTATTTGAAAGATTTGAAAAAACAACTTCCTTGTGCCTCTTTTCTAAACGGAGAATACGGTTTTAAAGATATTTATGCAGGAGTACCAGTTGTAATTGGAAGCAAAGGTGTGGAAAAAATAATTCAACTTGAGCTAACTGATAAAGAAAAAAACGATTTTAATAAATCAGTGGAGTCCGTAAAAGAATTGTTTGAAGCAGCAATTAAAATTGATAGTTCTTTAAAATCATAATTTTTTAACAATATATAAAATATTTTTACCAAATTTATTAAGTAGTAATTTATCTAATATGAATGTCAAAGGAGTAAATATTTTATCCCAAATAAATATTTTTAACTTAGAGGGATAGATTTCTTTGCTAAAAAAGATTTTATTTAAATAGTATAAAAAATAACCCATTGCATCTAAGTAAATAACTTTTTTAATTTTACAATTCTCTAAACTTAAATTTTTAAAAAAGTTTATTTCGTATCTTTTAAAATGTCCTACCGCTTCGTCAAATTTGGAATATAATCTATTATGTGCTGGAACAAGTATTATAAGGTGTCCTTTACTATTCAATCTTGAAATTGCAGTTTTGATCTCTTCTTTGTCTTTTTCAATATGTTCAAGTACATTCAAATACATTATCGTGTCGAACTTTGTATTTATTTCATTTGTTGTTTTTCTAGTAATATCAATTTTATGATTTTTAAATTTATTTTTAATTATTTCAAAATTATCTTTATCAACCTCACTTAAGGTTATATCCTCTATCATGCTCATGTAATTATTGGTAAAGCTACCTATTCCAGCCCCAACTTCTAAAACTTTTCCGCTTATAAATTTTTTGATTTCAAAATATATGTATTTTCTCCACACTGTGGCTTTATCAAAATTATCTAGCTCTTCTCCAGGATATTTCATTTATTTCATTAAAAAATGTTGTAAAATTTAATATGCATAAAATTATAAATACCATAGGTTCAGGCAGGGACCTAGTCTCAATTATTTACATTTTAGTCTTAATATTTACATCAGTATCTGTGAATTATTATTTTGGCTCTATAGGAGTTCTGCCGATAGATTCATTTGCTTTTTTCGATTCTGCAAATTTTATTAATAAAGGCTATATTCCCATAAGAGACTATTGGACCTCAAATGGTTTTGTTATTGATCTTATACAGTCAATTTTTTTTAAAATGTTTGGTGTAAGTTGGAATTCTTATTTATTGCACTCGTCCATTGTTAATTTATTTTTTTCATTAGTAACTTTTAAATTCTTAAAAGAAGAAGGATTAGGTAAGACAAGTGCTTTTTTTTACACATTTTCTGTAGCTATTCTAGCCTATCCTTCAGTCGGAGTTCCTTTTCCAGACCATCATTCCTTATTATTTTCTTTAGCGGGAATATATTTTTTAATATTTGCATTTAAAAAACAAAATAATTTTTTTTGGTTCTTGTTACCGATAATTTTATCTATAGCATTTTTAAGTAAGCAAATACCTTCAGCGCCAATTATATTATTTGTTTTTTTCTATATGGTTTGTTTTGCTATTTATAAAAAAAATTTCTCTTTATTTATTCCAGTTATAATTTCATCTGGAATTATCCTAGTTTTATTTTTTTTCTTTTTATTTTTTAATGATATTAAATTTAAAAATTTCTTAATTCAATACATACTTTTTCCCTTAACAATAGGCTCAGAAAGAATTGATGATAATGGAATAACTAATTTAATTTTTAGATTTTTAAATGACTTTAAGATTTTTTTATTATTAGGAATAATACTGTTATTACAATCAATACAAAAATTGAAAATCAAAAAGAATAAACTTAAATTAATTTTTGAGACTAATTTTATTTTCTTTTTACTTATTCTTATTATTACAATTAATCAAATTCTCATAAAAAACCAGATTATAATTTTTTTTCTTCTACCAATTTTGTTAGGTCTAATTCAAATTAATTTAAACAAAAATTTAAAAATTAAAAAATACATTATCTTTTTTTTAATATGTTTAAATATTTTCGCTACATCTAAATATCATCAACGTTTTAATGTTGAAAGAAAGTTTATGGAATTAGAAAATATCGATAAATCAAAATTAATAGATGCACTTAAAATTTCCTCTAATCTTAAAGGGTTAAAGTGGGAAACAAATAAAAATAAAAAAAGATTAAACGATAAAGAGGTACAAATATTGTTAAAAAGTATAGAATATTTAAAAAAGAATAAAAAAAATAGTTTAATTATTACTAATTATCAATTTATTCTATCTGAAATAAAACATAATCTTTACCCACCAAATAGATGGCACACAAATGATGGGGCTAGCTATCCTTTGGTTAAGAATAAGTACCATAACTTTTATGTAGATTTTTATAAAAATAAATTAAAAAGTTATGATATTGACAAAATTTTTACTTTAAAACCAGTAGATGAAAAGGATTTTAATTTTATATTACGAAAAGAATGTATTAAAACCACTCAAATTAATATAGTTCTTCACAAACATGAGTTATTAAATTGTTTTGAAAAACAATAATTTTCATTTATAAAATTCTCAAATAATGAATATTCATGAACATCAAGCTAAAGAAATTTTAAAGGAATACGGGGCTCCGGTCTCAAAAGGTTTCGTAGTTCATTCTGTTGAGGAAATAAAAGAAAAGATATCTTACTTGAACAGTAAAAGCTTCGTTCTAAAAGCTCAAATTCATGCTGGAGGCAGAGGAAAAGCTGGTGGAGTTAAGCTAGTTAAAGATTTAAATGAATTAGAAGTCGAGTCAGCAAAAATGATGGGAAAAAAATTATTTACTCATCAGACTGGCCCGGAAGGAAAAAAAGTAAAAAGACTTTATGTCGAGGAAGCTTCAAATATTTTAAAAGAATTTTATTTATCCTGTCTTATTGATAGACAAAGTTCAAAAATCGTTTTTATTAGTAGTACTGCTGGGGGGATGGATATTGAGAAAGTAGCTTCGGAAACACCTAACCAAATAGTAACAACTAAAATAGAATTTAAAGAAAAAATAAAAGACGAGGAAGTTGAAAAAATAATTAAACCATTTAACTTCGATGAAGAACAAAAAAAAGTAGCATTCAATTTGGTTGAGATATTATTTAAAATTTTAATTCAAAAAGACGCAAATTTAATTGAAATAAATCCTCTTATTATAACAAAAGAAAAAAAAATAATATGTCTAGACGCAAAAATGAATTTTGATGACAATGCAATCTTTAGACAGCCAGAAATATTGAAAATGAGAGATATCAATGAGGAAGATCCAGCTGAAACCGAGGCAAGTAAATATGATTTGGCTTATATAAAACTTAGTGGATCAATTGGATGTATGGTTAACGGGGCAGGTCTAGCTATGGCAACTATGGATATAATAAAATTATATGGAAAAGAACCTGCGAATTTTTTAGATGTTGGAGGTGGAGCATCTAAAGAAAAGGTAGCAGCAGCATTTAAATTAATTTTATCAGATAAAAATGTAAAAGGAATTTTAATTAATATATTTGGCGGAATCATGAGATGTGATGTACTTGCGCAAGGAGTGATAGATGCAGCAAAAGAAGTAAATTTGTCAGTACCTCTTGTAGTAAGGTTAGCAGGTACAAATTATAAAGAGGGAAAAAAAATCTTAGATGATTCTGGATTGAAGATACTCTCAGCAAATGATCTTAACGATGCAGCAAAAAAAATTGTAGAGGCAATTAAATAAAATGGCAATCTTAGTAAATAAAAAAACAAAAGTTATTTGTCAAGGATTCACTGGAACTCATGGAACTTTCCACTCAGAGCAAGCCATTAATTACGGTACTCAATTAGTAGGTGGAGTTACCCCAAATAAAGGTGGTCAAAAACATTTAAATTTACCTGTGTTTAATACAGTTCAGGAAGCAAAGGATTTAACTAATGCAGATGCAACAATGATTTATGTTCCACCTAAACATGCGGCAGGTGCAATTATAGAGTCTATAAACGCAAAAATAAAACTAATAGTTTGTATTACTGAAGGAATACCGATTTTAGATATGCTTAAAGTAAAAAAAGAATTATCAAAAAGTAATTCAAGATTGATCGGGCCAAATTGCCCTGGAATTATAACTCCAGAGGAGTGTAAAATTGGAATAATGCCAGGAAATATTCATAAAAAAGGATCAGTAGGTATTGTCTCTCGTTCAGGAACATTAACTTACGAAGCAGTAGCACAAACTTCTGCTAATGGAATGGGACAGTCCACTTGTATAGGGATTGGAGGTGACCCAATTAATGGAACAAACTTCATAGATTGTTTAGAGCTTTTTTTGAAAGACAAAGAGACTAAATCTATTGTGATGATAGGTGAAATAGGAGGAAGCGCAGAAGAGGAAGCAGCTGAGTTTTTGAAAAAAGAAAAAATAAAAAAACCGATGGTTGGTTTTATCGCAGGTTTGACGGCACCTCCAGGAAGAAGAATGGGGCACGCTGGGGCGATTATTTCTGGCGGAAAAGGCGGAGCAGATGATAAAATTGAAATTATGAAGTCAGCAGGAATAACTATTTCAAAATCACCAGCAGATATTGGAAAAACTCTATTTCAAAAACTAAATGGTTGAATTTTAAGAATTTATGTTAAAATAATACATTAAATGTCGTCATCTAAAAATAATACAACCTATAAAAAAACATCATTTCTAGCAGCTAACAATTCTGAATTTATAAATGAGTTTTATGCAGATTATCTTTCTAACCCAGAGACACTCCCAGAAAGTTGGAGACAGTTTTTTGAGGGATTAAGTGATGAGCAAAAATTAGTTTACGATGATTTAAAAGGTCCAAGTTGGTCACCTGAAAAAAAAAATAAAAAAATTATTTTCATTGAACAAAGTCAAAAAAATAAAGATGAAAACAAATCATTCGAAATTAATTTGGACTCAGCTAAACAGGCTACAAAAGATTCTGTAAGAGCAATAATGTTAATTAGAGCTTACAGAATTAGAGGTCATCTTATTTCATCTTTAGATCCACTTTCTCTTTTGAAAAAAGAGGAACATTTAGAATTAAGACCCGAAACATATGGTTTTACAAAAAAAGACTATAGCAGAAAAATATTTCTAGATGGAGTCCTTGGTTTACAGTATGCAGATTTGAGTCAAATATTAAAGATTTTAAAAAAAACCTACTGTTCAAAAATTGGTTATGAATTTATGCATATGGGAGACCCAGACGAAAAGACTTGGATAAGAAATAGAGTAGAAGGTCCAGAAAAAGAAATTAAATTTACTGAAAATGGTAAAAAAGCTATTCTAAACAAAATGATCGAAGCTGAAGGATTTGAAAAATATTTGCATATTAAATTTGTTGGAACAAAAAGATTTGGACTTGATGGAGGAGAGTC
>MDTB01063948.1_pt1 | contig 13010 bp, 16 predicted proteins | sample 811161 | NCBI WGS metagenome assembly MDTB01 (sample SAMN05326650, study PRJNA326480) | marine metagenome | isolation source: seawater | place: Mediterranean Sea | collected 2009 | reverse complement strand
TTATTATTATTATTATTATTATTATTATTATTATTATTATTATTATTATTATTATTATTATTATTATTATTATTAGTGTTGTCGGTGTTTGCAAAAAAATTACTATTTCTATTTGATGATCTTGGATGTTCATCTACTCTTGTACTTGCTTGGTTTATGCTATCACTATCTTGTATATTATCAAGAATTCGATTCATATTATTTAAGTAATCTGAAATATTCATGTGGTACATCAACATATTATTATTTAATGACTCAATAATACGAGTTGTATTATTTTCAGAAGTATTATTACCTGTTAATATATCACGTGTTCGTGTTGTAGTTCGTCTGCGCGTTCTATCGTTTTGCAAAAAACGCTCCAAATTATCTGTAATATAACTGGAAATTATATTTTGTAAATCATCTTCAAAAGAAGTAGCCCTAGGTATTCTATTATTATTATCCATATTACTAATAATATAAAGATATTTTTATATATAAATTAAAATATAATTCATGGATTTATCAAAATATTATAATAAAGGATTGGTTGGACTTGAAAATTTGGGAAATACTTGTTTTTTAAATTCTTGTCTACAAGTTATAAACAATACATATGAATTAAATTATTTTTTAGAATCAGAACAATGTAAAAGCAGCATTAAAAAAGATATTCCTGAATCAAATTTTATAGATGAGTGGGAAGATTTAAGAAATGTTATGTGGAGTGGTAATGGTGTAGTTGCGCCAAGAAAATTTGTAAATTCTATGCAAAATATGGCTAAAGCCAAAAAAAGAGATTTATTTACGGGTTGGTCACAAAATGATATGCCTGAATTTTTACAATTTTTTATTGAATCTATACATAATAGCATATCAAGAAGCGAAAACGTAGTAATAAATGGAAAAGTTAAAAATAATGTTGATCAGATTGCCATTAAATGTTATGAAATGATAAAAAATATGTACAAAAAAGATTATTCTGAAATATACGAAATGTTTTATGGTATTAACTTTTCTCAACTCATATCTATCAAAACGGATGAATCACTTTCTGTAGTACCTGAATCATTTTTTATTATAGATTTACCTATCCATTCCAATAAAAAAAAGGCAACAAATATTTATGAATGTTTTGATTTATATACTGAACCTGAATATTTAGAAGGTGATAATGCATGGTATAACGACGAAACAAAACAAAAAGAGGATGTGAAAAAACAATACTCCTTTTGGAAGTTTCCCAATGTATTGGTTATCTTATTAAAAAGGTTTAGCATGGACGGGATGCATAAAATTGCTGATCATGTCCAATTCCCTCTAGAAGATTTAGATTTATCCAAATATGTAAAGGGATATAATGCAAACCAATATAAATACGATTTATATGGAGTTTGTAATCATGTAGGTAATGTATCTGGTGGACATTATACTGCATTTGTAAAAAATGCTCAAAACAATTGGAATCATTACAACGACAATCAAATAGAAAAAATAGAAAACAATCAGTTGATTATTTCTCAAGCAGCATACTGTTTATTTTATCGTAAAAAAAATAACTTACTATAATATATTAGAATAATTCAGTATGAGTACAAATTCAACAGATTCAACAAATAATTTAGAAGATAATAATAATCTTTCTACAACAACCAATAACGAAACAAGTGAGAATACTTCTTCTGCTTCATTATCCTCAACCATACAAGACTCTACAAAGCAAATATCGGATTCTATAAAACAGGAAACGAGTCAAGATTCTGAGAATTCAAATATACAAAATTTCACTGATACTGTTTTTACGACAACGAACATGTTAGTGCTGGCTGGATTTTTAGGAGCTTACGGAATTGTTTACTATTTTTCGAAAAAAAATAATAATGAAATGGAAAGTATGCCTTCTAGCAACGGTACAAACCCTACTAGCATTGCTATAGATATGTTCTTTTTAATCATTGTAGGATTTATATTGTACACATTATATACTACTTTGTCTAAATCAGATGGGGAGTCTGTAACTGGTGAAGTAATTGATAATATTTCCGAATTCGTTGATAACCCTATGTCTGTATTAATTGCTATTTTTGTTATTATCGGTTTCTATATTTTGACCTATATGTTTGGTATTCCAATGGATAAAGAAGAAAAACCATATTCCATCTCTGCTATTGAATCTACCTTATGGGTTTCTTTAGTCGTAATATTAATATTAGATTTTTTTAAATATATTTTCGGTTGGTCTTTAGACGATATTATGGCGCAAATTAAAAATTTATTTGGTGGAGAAACAAAGATTGAAGAAGATGAAGGAAAAGAAGAAGCAGAAGAAGAATCCGATCAAAATGAAGATACTACAGTAGGACAACAAAAGTGTAAAGAATATGAAGAAGAAGATGATCCAAATGCAGAAGTATTTAATGTATCCAATAATTTATATACCTATGATGATGCAAACGCTATATGCAAATCTTATGATGCAAAGTTAGCAACCTATGATCAAGTAGAAAAAGCATACAACAATGGTGCTGAATGGTGTAATTATGGATGGTCTGAAGGTCAATTGGCATTATTTCCTACACAAAAATCTACTTATGACGAATTACAAAAATTAGATGTAGGTGTTACTGATCCAGCTAAGAAAAGAGGCAATAACTGTGGTAGAACTGGAGTAAATGGTGGTTATATTGCAAATCCATACGTACGTTTTGGTGTCAATTGTTATGGAAAAAAACCTGATGCTACAGATGCTGATTTACAAATGATGGAAAATAAGAAAAATCAAGTTTACCCAAAAACTCCAGAAGAACTAGAGTTAGAAAAGAAAATAGAACACTGGAAAAAAAATAAAAATAAATATTTAACATTAAATTCTTACAATACTCAAAAATGGAGCAGCAAAAATGGTAGTTCTTTATCCTCAACTGAAGAAACAAAACAATAAATCGTATTCATAAATATTTATAATGAATAAAATTATAAATATTTATTTTTTTGCTTCTAAAACACGTTTATGTAACTCAATATCGTCTTTTAATACAATATCTAAAAATTTTTGGCTATCCTCGTCTAGTGTATATTTAGATGAATCGCTCTTATTTGAATGAAGTAATGTTACATCTTCTTTCATACCTATTTTGTCAAATAGATATTTCATATCCTCATTAAAATTCTCTAATACACCTATAAAATCTACATCTAAATCAAGATAGGTAGACATTGATGATCCATCGAACCATTCCTTAAGAAAAACATATAATTTTACGCAATCATCTATTTTAATTACTTTATCACTGGGATCACGAAACATATAATTTTTTTGTAACAATATATGTAATTTTGGATTATTTAAATAATGATATTGCATATTGTATGTATATTGAGATTTAAACCATGATTTTGGATTTCGTATAAATGCGAATTTAAAGTACGTATTCCATTTTTCTTCGCCTACTTTATCTTTTAATTGAGAGCATGTAAAATGTCCATATGGATATGTGTCTTCATCTGATAAAATACAGTCCGGATCAAATAGTTTCCATAGTTTTTCAATGCTAGTCGATCCTGTTTTTGGTACACGTATGAAAATACATTTATATTTATCAGAAATGATCATATATATATATACATATACATGATATTATTTTAGGTTATTTTATTTTAATATAATAATTTCATATTTTCAAAACAATTGAGAACATAGCAAATTTTATAAAATTGATTGATTTATCATCTAATAACAAAATACAGTTAATTCTAATATAATAAGATGTCGAGCATTTATCAATTTGAAAACATTTACGAAAAGCAAGTCTTCGATACTTGGAAACTTGCCATTCAAAAAATGAATCATCGTTCTGTCAGACAGACATATTTTCCGTATAAAATGGAACTTTATGAGGAAAGAGTAAAGAAAGTTGAAGACGCTAAACGGACTGTAATGAATATGTATAAATCTGGTACTCGTTTCTTTAACATATATATTGTTCTGAATAAATATTTCTCAACAGAAATCTTAGAAGAAATACGTGAAAAAAACAATCTTGTTAAAGATGCAATGCAAAAAGTATATAATGGAAAGGACCAAGATAATTTTGATATTAATCTTGATATGTTAATCCAAGCAGAAAATGATTATTTTAATATTTTGTACAAGTATTACGAAGCAGCCTATTTACAAAAACAGGCAGAAGATACAATGGAAGCCGCAGAGGCAATCCTTATGTTGAAGAAATATGAAAATCAAAAAAAGAAACATAGAATGAAGCAAACTGAGAAGTTGACAAATAGAATTGTTCGTCGATCAAAAAGGATTCAAGAAAAGAACAGTGACATGTATCAGCGTATTAAAAAGAACTTACAATCAACCAGAAAATATACTTAATCAACTTTTATAATAAACATGTAACATATTTAAATTATTTATTATAATTTTTTTTCAAGTTTTTCAAATAGTTCTTTGTTATAAATACCTGAAGGCTTATATTGATCAATGGGAGTATATTCTTTTCCTGGTTTTTCATTATTGTTATTTCTTTTATTGTTAAATAATTTACTATTTGGGTCATTGTCATCTTCTTCTTCCAATTCTTGATTTTTGTCACCAATAACATTACCTTTTTCGTCCAATATTTTACCTGTTTTCTTTTTAATTTCATTTCGAACATATGACGGAACCCAGTTTTCCCATGAAATAAACAACGTATTTGGATGAATATACCTTACATGAAATCCATTTTCTTGTAGTTTTACTACTAAATAACCCACACAATCTCCTTGATTATATAAAGGTTCTCCAAATAAAAATTCTGGTACAGTAAAAAATATACATTTTTCTTTTGATTTTACTCTACCATTGTGATTAATTCTTTTATGAATACGATTCAATATTTTTTTAAAAATGGACAATTGTTTTAAGTCTCTTTGTTGTTTTTTTTCAAATAATGCATCAATATCAACTTTACCTTCTATTTCTTCATCATCTACATACAAAAGATTTGACATAATTATATTGTTTATAGAAAAAACACAATAAAAAATAACGTATTTTAAAAATATATATATATATATGGAAGTTGATGATATATTTATAACCGAAGAATGTAACTCGGACGAAGATACGAATACCAATGAAGAAACCAATTCTCTTGAAGAATCACCAATTATTGAAAATATAGTTATCAGCGGAGGCGGTCCTGCGGGGTTTGCCTTTTATGGTGCACTAAAACAATTGTGTTTGAATAATATCCTACAAAGAGAAAATATAAAACATATGTTTGCTACATCTGCTGGATCAATAATGTCTACAATGTTTGCCTTAAACTATGAATGGGAAGAATTAGATACTTATTTAATTAACCGACCATGGGAAAAAATATTTAAAATACAGTTAAGTGATGTATTTGCTGCATATCAACAAAGAGGTTTGTTCACAGTCGATATTTTTCATCATATTTTTGATCCACTTTTATTAGGAAAAGGTCTTGAACCAACCATTACTTTGAAGGAATTTTATGATTATAGTGGTATTCATCTGCACTTTATAAGCACAAAACTACGTTTTATGAATATTGAAGTGTTTGATCATATAAGTCATCCGGATTGGCAATTATGTGATGTGATCTATTGTTCTTGCTGTGTACCCGTCTTTTTTCAACCATTTTATTATGAAAATGATTTTTATTGCGACGGAGGATTTATTTCAAATTATCCAATCGATATTTGTTTACAAGATAATAGAGATCCATTAAAATGTATTGGTATACGTTTATCTCCAAGATTAGAAACAGACAAGGATGATAATGTTATCAATAATTCATCCGATGACTATAGTTTGTATACATTGGTTAATTTTTTACTAACCTTGTTTTTTCATCTTATATTTAGAGTTAACAAACCTAAAAATAAAACACCTTTATTTAAAGAAATTATTTTGGATTATCATCATCCACTCATTCAAGACGCTACGGTTGTATTATCTGATCGTGAAAAAAGAAAAGAACTAATTTTGTATGGAGAAGAAAGTATTCAAAAATATATTTAATTCATCATAGTATCTAAAAAACTATTTAAGGAAGACGTGGTGATTCTGGATTCAAAATCAATCACTTTATTGTACTTTAACATTTTAATAGTAGGATAACCTTCTATATTAAATTTATTAATGTATTCATTTGTGTTTGCGTCGTCTTCATTTGTGCAGTTAATTCCTAGACAACTTACTTTATAACCATTTACTAATTTACCGTCGTTACTTTGCTTAAATGATTCCCATTCTGGTTGGGCTTTTTTGCAATGAGGACACCAATCCGCATGGAAAAAGTAAATGATACATGATTCTCCGTCTCGTTCGCTATCATTTGCTACATCAAATGATTCAAAGTAATTAAATCTTTTTAATACATGGTAGGCAGCAAGAAAGAAAACAATTAACACGATAATGGCTATTATAATTTTGTAATAAGGGCGAGTGTATTTTTTTAAAACATCAATAAATTGACTCATTATATTATATTCTAACATTTATTTTTCAAAGTTTTAAGCGAATATTTAGAATAGTTTTTTTTATCATAACAATATAACAATTAATAAATTATGAATACCACATGCAAAAATCAAAAATTTGTATTTTCTGAACAGGAATATAATAGCGGAGATGGTATGTTAACTACTATATGGGGTCCTGGAATGTGGCATTATTTGCATACAATGAGTTTTAATTATCCTGTACATCCTACCAAAGAAGATAAAAAACATTACAAAGATTTTGTTTTACAGTTACAACATGTATTACCTTGTGGTAAATGCAGAGAGAATTTGAAACAAAATTTTAAAACCAAGCCCTTAACCAATGCTCATATGAAAAATAGAACTACTTTTTCTAAATATATTTATGATTTACATGAAAAAATAAATGCACTGCTTAACAAGAAATCCGGTCTTAGTTATTGCGATGTACGTGAGCGTTATGAGCATTTCCGTTCGCGATGTGTAAAAACACTTAAGGAAAAATATTTAAAAAACAAAACCAAAAAGGTAAGATTTGATAAAGATCCTGTTAAAGAGAAAGGGTGCACTGAGCCATTGTACGGTGAAAAGTCAAAATGTGTATTACAAATAATACCTGAAAATACCCGTTGTGAAACTTTGCAAATAGATGAAAAATGTATCAAACATAAATAATCAATCTATTTAGGATATTTGTTGTTATTGAGAAAATATCAACAAAAAGATATTTATAGTATATATATAAGTAAAAATAGAATGGACAAATTTATACAATCATCCAATCTTGATTATAAAGACGAAAAAAAAGAAAAGACTCATATAGAAAATGAAGAAGATTATGCTGAATCATTTGCTAATATTCAGGCTTCATTAGAAGAGCAAGAAAAAATGGAAAAGAAAATGAAGAAAGCGCAAAAAATCCCTTTTTGGAGTGAAGACCCAAATGTGTTATTTAAGCAAAAACATATATTTGAGTTTTATCCTGTTGCTTCTATGAGTTACGAACAGAAATTAAATGCCATTACACGATTAGTAGTTCTTTTGATTTTCTTGTCCTATTTTTATTCCGGTAATTTCCGCATTTTGTTAATAGGATTAGTCACCATTTTTGCTATTTTTTTAATGCATTATTTTCACATGAAGGAAAAACAAAAACGTGAATCCAAGCGTATTGTAGGTGAAGCAAAAGAAGGTTTTGAAAGCCCTGCATTGGATTATTTAAAAGAAAATAATATGCCTATTCCAGACGATGTGTTTGATGAACCTGATTCCAGTAATCCTTTTAATAATGTAATGGTTACTGATTATGATTATAACCCTCAAAAGAAACCTGCTCCTCCGGCTTTTAATAAAGTTGTTGAAGAAGACATTTTAAAACAAGCCAAGCAACTAGTAAGTGATGCAAATCCTGATCATCCTGATATTGCCAACAAATTGTTTAGCGATATGGGAAGTAATTTTGAATTCGAACAATCTTTACGTCCTTTTCATTCTACTCCTAGCACCACTATACCTAACGATCAGGGAGCCTTTGCAGAGTTTTGTTATGGAAGTATGATATCATGTAAAGAGGGCAATGAATTTGCTTGCGCACGTAATCACGCAAGACATATCAATTAATACTATTTAGGATTATTTTAATAATTCTTTTCAAAATAGATTCTCTTGTTATAATATAAATATTTGTATATTATAATGGCTAGCTTATCTCCTTATTCTTTTCACAACACTGATCGCATCGGTAGTGATTCTACTGATCAAACTCAAAACAATATTTCCAATACTCAATACTCCAATTATACATTGGCAAATCATTTTAGTAAAAACTTATCTAACGAGCATGTTAAATTTGCCGTTGAACAACCTACCATGACTTTTAACGGTATGACAAATGGTAATGGACTTGGAGCAAACGCCGTAGATGATGAATCCAACCTACTTTTAAAAACCGAACAACAAAGAGCTTTAGAGAAATTGCAATTATTTCAACGTCCATTTACTAGTGTACCTTATTTAGGAAGAGGAAGTTGTGATCCTGCTTTAGAATCTCAATTGCAACAAGGTGAATTAGCAAATGAGAAAAAGAGCGTTTCTACTATTATGGAGAAATCATTTGCTGATTATGCTTTGTACCCTACTGATAATAAAATGGAAGAGCAGGTGAAAGACGCTTCTCATACCGTTGAAGAGGCTGCATTAGATGGTTGGATTCGTGGTGGTGAAAGTACTCGTGAAATGTCCAATGACGAAATTTTGAAAAAGAGCAATCGTCCCAACAGTTTGTTTTAAATTGTTTAGATGAAATGACGAAATAAATTTATTATTTATTTGTATATATTATACAAATCAATATGAGTGGTGCTACAGAAGAAGTAAATGTAAAATTAATAAAATTCGGTGGAACCGATGGCATTGAAGCCGATGTTATGATTGATAATACAACTTATAAAATAAAGGTAAGTGAGGATGATATAAATACAGCGGTTGAAAAAGGTTTCGATGAACTTTTGGCACAAGAATTAGAAGATGATGATGAGGATCCAGTAAATGAAAGGAAAGATGAAACCATAGAACAACAACAAGATAACCAGTTGACGACTAGAATACAAGAACTTTCATCATATTTAAACGAATATAAAAAAACATATGAAACCGATCTTGAGAATTATAACAAAAATATGAAAGGTGGAAGCAATGATTTATCTATTCCCTTATCTGTTGCATTATCTGTTTTAAATAACGAACTAAAAACCGTATCTCCTTCAAGTACTAGTACGGAAGATAAAGAAGTGAATGTGAAAGAGTTAAATCAAAAAGTAGACGAACTAGATAGTGTTTTTAATGAAATACAGCCTTTATTAAATGACTTTAGAAACATTGATACAGTTGGAGAAAAAATAAAAGAAACAATAACAAACACTAATAACAGCATTAAAGATATAGATGAATTTAAGGAAACATATAAATTAGGTGAAACAATATTAAGTAAAGTAGTTGATACTTCAGGTATAAAAGTTATTGAGTGATTTTTAGGAAAATAAATAGTTAAATACTTTAGCAAATAAAATAGTTATTTTTTTACCTATTTTATTTCGTTTTTATGTATATATAGTATATAATGCAAGCAACATTACATAAGAAATCTGGTGGTATGCACCATGTAAAAAAATCTGGTGGTATGAAACATATGAAAAAAACCGGTGGTATGGCAACTACGAAAAAAACCGGTGGTATGAAAAAGATTGGTGGCATGAACATGACTAAGAAATCTGGCGGTAAATGTGGTATGCCTTTAGCAACTTCTGGTGGTATGCACCCTATTAAATTATCTGATGGTGGTATACAACATGTAAAAAAATCTGGTGGTATGCATCATAAGACCGTAAAGGGTGGTATGTATCATTCTAAAAAACATGGTGGTTCTAGAAAATTAATAGGAGGTACAAGTGATACAGTAACTATAGGTAATACTATTTATAAAATTACTGTAGATGAAAATGAAAATGGAAACACTGTAACTGTTGCCAACATGGGAACTAAGGCGGCAAACGTTCCTCCTCCTCCTCCTCCTCTTAGTATTGATGCTGAGCGTGCTGAAGATGGTGGACCTCTCAAAGCAGAGGATTTAAACACTAATAACGAAAGTGCACAATTAAACATCGATCCTTTAACATTACCACCAAATGAAGAAGGGAATGTAGTTCAAGAAGGAAATGAATTAATGAACAGCAGAGACTCACTAGAACAATATAATGATGCTGATGATGATGATGCAAATAAAGAAGAAGAAGGAGAAGAAGAAGGAGAAGAAGGAGAAGAAGAAGGAGAAGAAGAAGAAGAAGAAGAACAAGGAGACATGTTTAAAGAAGTAGGTGATTCTGAAAGTGCTGCTGAAGAACTAATTAAAGAAAATAGTTCAGTATGGAATGAGGAGATGGAAGATATGTTAGGCGAATTAAATAATAAGGGTGATGAACAAACCGATGATGATAAAGCAGCCATTAAACTCTTAACTGATACAAAAGAAATGAATGCTGTCGATGGAGGCAAAAAGAAAGGTGGCAAAACCCTCAAGAAGGGTGGTAAGCCCGTCAAAAAACACGGTGGATCTGTCAAAAAGGCTTTTAACAAGTTATTCAAAAGAGGTGGTAACAAAGCCTTACCTAAGAAGGGTGGTAAAAAGTAAATTCAAAATATAATAAAAAGATATAAACATTTTTTATTATAAACATTAGATAATATGAAAAACGACGAACCGAAATTATGCATGAATACGGATTGTGAAAGATATCCACCTGATTGGGATTTTGAAGAAGATACCGAAGATACTTATCAGGAAGGACAATGGAAGAAATGCTGTCTATGTGACGGATATTTTGATGATGATGGATTCGGTGATATTTTGTTTATTCAAGAAGAGCCAAATAACAAAGCTGCTCAATGTGATCTATGTGGAAAAACTGAAAATATAGTTAAAATGAAAGGATCTGGACAATTTCTTTGTGAATCCGCATGCGATGAAGACGATGATTAAAGTTTTATTTAAAGATTCAATATTTTAAATGTTCAAAGATATAAACAAATTATCATATAATAAAACATATGTCATTAATTTTTCCTCCGTATGCTTACCATACCACCTTTCCCACATATACATCTGACGAAGAATATCGTTTCTGTATTCGTCAAGTATTTCAAATGAACAAAGCTATATATCAGCCGAAAGTGGAAGAATTACGCGAACATATAGGCGACGATTTGGACGCTGTAACCGAAGACGAACTTTCATTTGATGAACATGCCATGAAACGCGGTATGGATTATATTTATCTACGCACTAAAAAGAATTCTCTATTTCAACAAATATACAAAGACGCTGCTGCAAAGATGATTTCAATGGATCCTGAAATCGGTTTAGCAGTTTGTTTTTCTTATGATTATTTCGATACATTTCATGCTTGCTTATCATTATATTTAGAAAATCCAGACTCCTTTCAAGAATCTAGTGAAACATTTAAAAAGATGATTTTGCGACTTTCTGGATAATTAATTTGTAGACCTATACTATATTATGGCTTCTACATCCAATAAAAATACCCCTGGTAATTACGCCGCTGAACAAAGAATAAACGACCGGTTGGGTGATTATCGTACTTATATTCATTCTGCACCGGCAGAAGCGACTTCTGGTCATCATCCCGGTCGTGGAGTATTACCAGCAAAGACCGCTCGAAAAGAATTATGTACAAATTATACCGATGTTGAATCACAGTTACGTGGTATTGGTACTACCAATTTGGTCACTCCTCAGAAACCAGTAAATCCTAATTACAAAACTCCTTCTAGTTTGAACTTTATTGACGGTTTAGAGGTAACTTTACCAGAACCTTTGGTCGTGGAAAAAAATCAACGTCCTTATATGAATCATTAATTAGACTTTACGCACTTTGGCTGTTGCATTATGCTTATATTGTTTCTTATTTTTGAAACTAGTATTTTTCTGTTGTTTGGGTACAAATGTTTCCATTTCTGTTTTTGTCACAACCATACCTTCTTGTTGTAAAATATTTTTGATTTGTTCTTGAACAGGTGTTTCTATTTTTTGGACTTCATTAGGACTTTCAATCGATTTCATAATTTTTATACTAGCATAATGTTGTAAAGTCTCGATAGATTCATCTTCATTTATCTGAATCGGTACTTCTACGCATGCCAAAACGTATTTTTTCATATTACTATGTATTCTGTTTTTTATTTATGTAATTTTGACATACATAAATAAATATTTACATTGTTTGTATTTATTTCTAAAATAACTATTCCAGTTTACATTGTTCAATCTTGTATTGTGATTTATCCGCTCCTTTTTCATATACTGGTGTAATTGGACATTGAACATTATCAATCGAGGTTTCAATAAAAGGTGCATCTTTATTTTCACGTTTATATTTTGTTACAATACCATAACAATGGTTGTCGTCATGAGATACGTATGCATATTCTGTCTTTGAATTATTTGTTTCTTCATTCTTATATTGTTCATCGAATTGTGCTTTACATTTAGCATGCAAATGTTCGTCAACTGTCTTTTCTCCTTCTAATTCTTTCTTTGTATTCACAATAATTGGTCTTTTAAGAAGATTATCATCATCAGAACTATATACATCTCTATTATCATCAGAACTATATACACCACTATCACCAGTGTCATCATTTTTTTGTTTTCTTTTAGGTTTTGTTGGTGGTTTTTTAACAGGTTTTGTTGGTGGTTCTTTATTAGGTTTTGGAGGTTTTGTTGGTGGTGTTATACGAAACCGTTTACCGTTTACTATTTTAGGCTGTATATGACCTTTTACCAATAAAGTAGTAATAGTTGCAAGTAATTTATTCACGTTATTTTTGTTAATACCTTTTGGGGGGTCACTATTTTCTTTTTCTTCACTTCCACTTTCATTTTCATCAACACTTCCACTTTCATTTTCATCAACACTTCCACTTTCATTTTCATCAACACTTCCACTTTC
>MDTB01218856.1_pt1 | contig 13011 bp, 11 predicted proteins | sample 811161 | NCBI WGS metagenome assembly MDTB01 (sample SAMN05326650, study PRJNA326480) | marine metagenome | isolation source: seawater | place: Mediterranean Sea | collected 2009 | reverse complement strand
CTTGCATGTGTTAGGCGTGCCGCCAGCGTACGTTCTGAGCCATGATCAAACTCTCAAGTTTAATAACGGCGCACACTAGCTTTAATAACTTTAAGGTATATTAAAGTTATTTTTCGTTAAAGCGTGTACGACAATTTCTTTATTAACCTAGCCGTCCACACTTCTCTTCTAAAAATTTACAATTTAAAAAAGCTAAGATTTTACCTTATAAAATCTACACACCTCTTCCATCAATTTAAATTGGTTGAATAGAGGTGAAGGCTGGTTTTATTACAATTTAGGTATAAGTCAAGGTGTATATTGAATGAAATACACTGTAAAATATGGCTTTTTTGACGCCTCAACATTGCAAATTAGAAATAATTTTTGTAGAAAATCAACTATGGCGATAATTAGAAAAATGTTTAATTTTTTAAAAAGATCTACTTTCGCAAAATTTCCAAATACCTCATTAAGACAAAATTTTAGCAATTTTAATCCTCTTATAATTTTTACATTTATAGTTTTTTTGTCGGCAATTTTTTTCATTTTATCGAATTCAATTAACTCAAAAAATTCAGAAAAAAAAAAAAATCTCAAAAATATTAGTGATTCTAGTGAGGTTTCAAAATTAGCAAATTTTTTTATATCTAAAATAAATAGTCCCTACAAAGAGGTGAAGTATTTAATAAAAAATAACGATACTGTAGAAAAAATTTTAAAAAAATTTGAGGTAAGAAATAGCGATATAAACAATATATCATCAAAACTAAAGAGGAAAAAACTTTCAAGTATTTACTCTGGGCGGGAGCTAAATTTCATCTTAAAAGAATTAGAAAATGGTGAAAAAACAGTAATTAACTTATTATTACCGATTAATAACACAACCAGTATTGAAATAAGGAAAGCACAAGAAGATTACGTTCTTAAAGAAAATATTCTTAAACTTTACAAAAAAGAGGTAGTAGTAAAAAGTTCTATTGAAAATAATTTATATAGCGCAGCCGTTAATGCAGGTATTGAGCCAAATATAATAATTGAATTTGCAAGAGTTTTTGGTTTTGAAGTTGATTTTCAAAGGGACATTAGAAAAGGAAACTGGTTCAAAATTTTCTACGAGAAATTTGAAGATGGTAACAACAAAGTACGAGATACAGGAAAGATTATCTACGCCTCAATGTTTGTTAACGGTAGTGAAATAAATTTGTATAATTTTGAGCACAATGGTGAAAGAGAATATTTTGATATTAAAGGAAAAAGTATTACAAAATCATTAATGAAAACTCCAATAAATGGAGCAAGACTATCATCATCGTTTGGGATGAGAAAACATCCAATCCTAGGTTACAATAAAATGCATAGAGGAACAGACTTTGCTGCACCCAGCGGAACACCAATAATGGCTTCTGGATCAGGAACAGTAACTAGAGCAAGATGGTGCGGAGGTGGAGGTAATTGTATAAAAATAAAACATAATTCTACTTATGAAACTATTTATGCTCACATGAAATCTTTTGCTAAAGGAATTAAGGAAGGAAGGAAGGTAAGACAAGGACAAATTATTGGTTATGTTGGATCAACAGGTATGTCCACTGGTCCACATTTACATTATGAGGTTGTGGTAAATGGAAAAAAAGTAAATTCTCAAAGACTTAAACTTCCATCAGGAAAAATTTTGAAGGGAGAGGCAAGGAAAGACTTTGAAATTGAAAGGATTAAAATTGATCTTAGAATGTCAGAATTAAATTAAAATCGTAAATCTAATTAGAATTTTGTAAATCTTCTTTATTATTTGTTGTATCTTCTTTTAATTGTGTAAAAGTTTTATCTGTATCGTTAGATTTTTCAATCAAACTAACTTTTTTTTCAGAAAGCTCATTAAACCTTCTTAAATAATGATCGGCATGTTGCAAGTAATTTTGAGCTAAAACTAGATCTCCATTGCTTTGGGCATCTTTTGCGAGTTGAATAAATTTTTGCATAGTCTTTTCTACATTATGCAAATTGTTCATAGAACCGTTTCTTTTATAGCCTACGTTTCCATTATTAAAATTACTTACACCATTGGAGCTACTAGCTGATTGACGTCTTCTAAAATTATTTTTTTGAGCTCTTGGCCTGAAATTTCTTCTTCGATTGTTGTTCATTTTGATAATTATCTAATTTTTCGAGTAATTAAACATCTTATATTATTATTATAATCCTTAATTAAGTATTCTATTTTAAAATTTCTTTTTACTAAAATATTTGAAACTTTTCTAAATTGTTTATTACCTATTTCTAAAGCAAGTAATCCATTAAACTTTAAGATATCTTTCGATTTGTAGATAAGTTTTTTGATAACGTCAAGCCCATCGTTTCCTCCATCTAATGCTATTTTAGGTTCATATTTTTTAACATCTTCCTGTAAATTTTTAATTTCTTTAGTCAAAATATAGGGTGGATTTGATACAATTAAGTCAAATTTTTTTGTAAAATAATTAGTAAAACATCTGTTAATAAACTTTAAATTATTGTTTATTTTATGCTTTTTTGCGTTATTTTTTGCAATGAATAATGCTTTGCTTGATATATCTATTCCAATTCCGCGTGAGAACTTTAATTCACTTAATAAACTTATTAAGATGCATCCACTTCCGGTTCCAACATCTAAAATCGAAATATTTTTATTCTTATAAATTTTTGTAAGCTTATCAACCATTAATTCAGTTTCTGGTCTCGGGACTAAAGTGTTTTTATTTACTTCGAAAATCTTACTCCAGAACTCTTTTTCTTTTAAAATATATGCAATTGGTTCTTTCAACGAACGTCTCTCGATTAAACCTTTAAATATATTAATATTTTCTAAACTAACTGTCTTATCAAAATCTACTAATATTTCCTCTCTTCTCTTATCTAAAACTTTTGACAAAATAACTTCTGTATCTAATTTATGAGATAAAATTTTTTTACTTTTAAGCTCTTTTGATCCTAGGTTAATCAATTGTAACACATTCATTAGTTTAAGTTTTCAAGTTTAAGATTTTGTTCTTTTAGCCTTAACTCTTGATTCATCTCCTCATGAATTTCACCGCTCATAAATTCATCTAATTTATGCAAAGTTAAGTTAATTCGATGATCTGTTACTCTTCCTTGTGGGAAATTGTATGTTCTTATTCTCTCAGATCTATCGCCTGTCCCAATCTGACTTCTTCTGTTAGTTGATCTCTCTTGGTCCTTTTTTCTTTTCTCTGCCTCATAAACTCTTGATCTTAAAATTTTTAAAGCTTTAGCTTTGTTTTTATGCTGAGATTTCTCATCTTGTTGACTTACAACTACACCACTCGGGATATGAGTAATTCTAACAGCACTGTCCGTAGTGTTGACTGATTGTCCGCCTGGTCCACCTGCTCTGAAAACATCAATTCTTAAATCTGTATCTTTAATTTTAATATCGACTTCCTCAGCTTCAGGGAGAACAGCAACTGTTGCTGCAGATGTATGCACTCTTCCTTGTGTCTCTGTTTCTGGAATTCTTTGAACTCTATGGACACCTGACTCATATTTTAAATATGAATAAATATCATTTCCGCTTACTGAAAAAATTACCTCCTTAAATCCTCCTGCTTCACTCTTCGAAATACTAATAATTTCTAACTGCCATTTTTTTTTTGAACAAACTTTTTCATACATTCTGAATAAATCAGAACAAAAAAGTGAGGCTTCTAAACCTCCAGTGCCTGCCCTAATTTCAACAATCGCATTTTTATCGTCATCTTCATCTTTAGGAAGCAAAAATATTTTTAATTTATTTTCATATTGTTCTTTTTTTATTTTCATTAAATTTAAATCTTTTTCCGCCATTTCAACAATTTCTGTATCACTCGATTTATCATGCAAAATTTGTTCTAAATCTATTTTTTCGTTTTCAAAATTCACATATTCCTTGGCTATTGAAATAATATTCTCTAACTTGGAGTACTCTTTAGATTTTTTTGCAAATAATTTTGGTTCAATTTGTCCTGATGAAAGTTCTTTTTCCAAATTTTTATGCTTTTCAATAATGTCTTTTACTTTCTGCAGAGGTATCATGAATTAATTATTTTCTTTTACTTTTTCCTCAACTAATTTCACTACCTTGTCTATTATCTCAGAATTAGCGACCTTTGTATGAGGTATTCCTGATAAGTATAGTAGATTGTTATCGTGGCCACCTCCAGTTAGACCTATTTCGGTTTGGGCCGCTTCGCCTGGGCCATTTACTACACAACCTATTATAGATAAATTTACTGGTTTCTTTATGTGAGATAATTTTTCTTCTAATTTTTTTACAGTTTCGATTACTGGAAAAGCTTGACGCGCACAAGATGGGCACGATATTATATTCACTCCCCTCGATCTTATTCCTAATGATTTTAAAATTTCAAATCCTGCCTTAACCTCATCTATTGGGTCAGAGGATAAGGAGACTCGTATTGTGTCTCCTATGCCCTCCATTAATAATTGGCCAATTCCTATTGAAGATTTAATACTGCCAGTGAACAATCCTCCTGCTTCAGTAACGCCAAGGTGCAATGGATAATCACATAACTTAGATAATTTTTTATATGCTTTAACTGTTAAAAATATATCAGAAGATTTTACACTTATCTTAAAGTTAAAAAAATTGTTATCTTCTAAAAGTTTAATATTATTCTGCGCACTTTCAACTAATGCCTCAGGGCATGGCTCTTTATATTTTTCTAATAAAGACTTGTCCAAAGATCCTGCGTTCACCCCAATTCTTATTGAGCAATTATTATCTTTAGCTGCTTTAATAACTTCTAAAACGCGATCTTGAGAACCAATATTTCCAGGATTTAGTCTTAAACAACTTGCTCCCATTTTAGCTGCTTCTATAGCCCTTTTATAATGAAAATGTATATCTGCTATTATTGGTATATTTGTTTCTTTTACAATTGTTTTTAGAGATTTAGTAGAATCTTCATCTGGACAGGACACTCTTACAATATCTGCGCCTGCATTTTCTAAAGAATTGATTTGTTCTATTGTTTTTTTAATATCTGTTGTTAAAGTATTAGTCATCGATTGAACAGATATTAATGAGTCTCCACCAACTGAAACTTTACCAACTTTAATTTCTCTTGTTTTTCTTCTTTTAATGATTCTGTGTGGTCTAATTTCCATCTTAATCTAAATCAAAAATTGTGTGTAATTTTTTTACAGCTTTTAAAGTCTTCTCTTCTTCAATAATAACTGACAATTTTATTTCTGATGTCGATATAGCTAAAATATTTATTTTCTCATCCGCAAGGGCTCTAAACATTCTGTAAGTAACTCCGGGCGTTGAAACCATCCCCGCTCCTACTATCGAAATTTTTGCCACTTTATCATTATGAGTGATATTTTGATATTTAATAGTATTATTTTGTTCTAGGATACTTTTGGTTATGTTAAGATCGACTCTCTTTATAGTAAATGTTATATCGGTTTTTTTTTGATCTGATGAGATATTTTGAATAACCATATCAACATTTATTTGCGCTTTATTAAGAGGTTCAAAGATGTTTGCAGCCACGCCAGGTCTATCTTCTACACCTACTAATGTTATTTTTGCGTCATCTTTTGAGTAAGCGACACCTGTTACACTTTTTGTGTAATCTAAACTATTTTGATCGAAAATTTTAGTTCCTTTTCTATTTGTGAAGGTTGATTTAACTTCGAGCGGAATATCATACATCATAGCTGTTTGCACCGCAGACGATTGCATGACTTTAGCACCCAAAGATGAAAGTTCCAACATCTCATCATATGAAATTTTTTCAATTTTTTTTGCTACAGGAATCTTGTTTGGATCAGTAGAGTATACTCCGTCAACATCAGTATAAATTTCACAAGAATTAGCATCAAAAAGTTTAGCAAAAGCTACAGCGGTAGCGTCTGATCCTCCTCTTCCTATAGTAGTAATATCTCCATCTTTGGAAATACCTTGAAATCCAGGTACTACAGCAATTCCATTCTCAATAAACTGATTTATTTTTCCTACATTGACATTGATTATTCTCGAATTTGAGTGATCTCCCTCAGTTAAAATAGGTATTTGCCAATTAAGCCAAGATTTTGCTTTTAATTTCATTTTAATTAAAGCTGCTGTAAGTAAAGCACAAGTAACTTGTTCTCCAGAGGATAATAAAACATCCAATTCTCTTTTATCAAAATTTTCAGATATTGAATGAGATAATTTAAGCAATTCTTTAGTTTTGCCAGCCATTGCAGAAACAACTGCTATTATTTGATTTCCTGACTCATGCTCTTTTTTGATAATATTTGCCACATGCTGAATTCTCTCAATAGTTCCAACAGATGTGCCACCAAACTTTAAAACTTTTTTTTTCATTATAGAATTTATTATAATTTTAAAAGATTTTAATGTATTTTAAAAAAAATATTTACATGACTACTATAAATAAAGAGGAAATACAAAAGTTTTCAGCGCTAGCTGATGAATGGTGGGATGTTAAGGGAAAATTTAAACCCTTGCATATGTTTAATCCTATAAGAATAGAGTATATAACTGAAAAAATAAAAAAACATTTTAATATAGTAAGCAAAAAAAATAGTTATTTAGAAGATTTTAAAATTCTAGACATTGGCTGCGGCGGAGGTTTGATTAGTGAACCAATGGCGCGTTTAGGTGGATCAGTAACTGGCATAGATGCATCTAAAAAAAATATTGAAGTTGCAAAAATACATTCAAAAAAAAGTAATCTCAATATTAGGTATTTAAATAAGTCACCCGAGCAATTTGATGAGTACGAAAAATTTGATATAATTTTAAATCTTGAAATTGTGGAACATGTTGAAGATGTAAATTTATATTTAGAGTCTTGTAATAAATTACTTAAAAAAGGTGGTATAATGTTTACAGCTACTTTAAATCGAACCTTAACATCTTATATAAAAGCAATAATCGGTGCTGAATATCTATTAAGATGGTTGCCAGTTGGAACACATGATTGGAATAAGTTTATTAGGCCAGAGGAACTTGAAAAGATTTTGTTAAAACAAAAATTTAGTACTATTAACATTAAAGGCCTTGTATTCAATCCTTTCACTGCTAAGTGGAAAAAATCAGATGATTTAAATGTAAATTATATAATTTGTAGCAAAAAAAATTAATTATCTTTATTGATCCATGGAATGCTTAAAAGATCAATACCCTCTTCGGCTAATTCTTCTCTCTCTTTCAATGTTGTAGTGCCGTAAATAGTTTTTTTACTTTTTTTATCGTAATAAATATCTCTAACTTTTTTACTAAAATTTGCTCCGACGTACTCAAAATTTTTCTCTACATAATTTCTTAATTTTGTTAAGTTTTCTCTCTCTTTTTTTAAAATTTTGTCTAAGTTTTTGATTTCATTATTTTTCTCTTTTACAACTGAAACCATAGGTGCCATTATTGATTTTTTTACACTTGTCGACGAGCAATAAATACATTCTAACATATTTTTTTTCTTTAATTTTTCAAATTCATTTGAGTTAGAGAACCAACTTTCAAATTCATGATTATTTTTACATTTTAAATTATATTTAATCATTTCAATTTCTGTAATTCGCGTTTATATCAATATAGTCATGAGTAAAATCACAAGTATAACATTTGAAAGCATCGTTTCCTAATTTTAAGTTTACTTCAATCTCAATCGAATCCCAAAGCATATACTCTTTTAATTTTTTTTCGTCATAGCTTTCTGAAATTTTCCCGTTTTCTGCAACTATAAGGTTTCCAATTTTTATTTTTAACTTCTTAGCATCAACAATTTCACCTGACTTGCCTATTCCCATTATAATTCTTCCCCAGTTTGGGTCTTCGCCAGCAACTGCGGTCTTCACAAGCGGAGAGTTGGCAATTGAAAAAGCAATTTTTTTCGCACTCCCTAAAGATTTTGCATTAATAACATTTATAGTTATAAACTTTTTTGCACCTTCGCCATCTACGACTACTTGTTTTGCTAAATTTAAGCATAGTTTTTTCAATGCAAGTTCAAATTTTTGGATTACTTTGTCATTCAGTGATAAATTTTGTCCAATTTTTAAAGTTTTAGTGGAAAAAATTGAAACCATGTCGTTGGTGGATTGATCGCTATCAACAGATATAGCATTAAAAGAGTTAGATGCAGCTCTTTTTAAAAGTGTTTTAAGTAAATTTGAATTAATATCAGCATTAGTAAAAATAAATGATAGCATTGTTGCTAAATTTGGCGCTATCATTCCCGAGCCTTTAGCTATACCGCATATTCTAATTAATTCATCTCCTATAATTATTTCTTCGTAAGCTACTTTTGGTTTTGTATCAGTTGTCATTATGGCTGACGCAATTTTGATCCAATACATTTTATTATGGTCACTTCTTAGCTTAGTAACTAAATCAGCCAATCTATCTTTAATTTGATCCACAGGGAATTCTTCTCCAATAACTCCTGTAGATGCAAAAATAAGATCTTTTATTTTCACAGTCTCACTAGTTCCTTTTTGGGATTTTGACTCTTTAATGGTAAGAATTCTTGATAAATTTTTTGCAAGTGTATCTATACTTTCTTTACCTTGTTTGCCAGTAAAAGTGTTTGCGTTTTTAGTATTTACCAATAAACCTTTAATTATTTTTTTGTGAGAATTATTATTCCAAGGAATAAATTCTGAAGTAATACTATTAGTTGTTGTTAATGTGGCATAATTAGCCCCTTTGCTGAAATAGAATAAAGCTAAGTCATCTCTTCCATCTCCATAAAGATCCGCAGATATTGATGACATTTCCAAGCCATCTATTTTCTTTAAATTTTGAAACTCTCCCATTTTAGATAGTTTAGATTTATCTTTAAGAAAATTTTTGATGTTTATTGTCATAATTGCTATTTAATTTAAATTATAAATACATATATAGATGTATAATGAATTTATTTACAAGGACATTTACTAAAATATTTAAGAGCTCTAATCAACAAGAATTAGATAAAGTTCAGAATTTAGTATTAGCCATAAATAATAAAGAAAATGATATTAAGTCTTTATCCGAAAGTGAGATTAAAGAGAAAACAACAAATATCAAAAAAAATGTTCAAAATGGTTCTGTTAAATTAGACGAAATCATTCCTGAAAGTTTTGCGTTGGTCAGAGAGGCTGCAAGGAGAACTTTAGGTGAGAGGCATTATGATGTTCAGTTGGCAGGAGGGTTAATTCTTCATAAAGGGAAAATTGCAGAAATGAAAACTGGAGAGGGTAAAACATTAGTTTCGACTCTTCCGGCGTATTTGAACTCTCTTATGGGAAAAGGAGTTCATATTGTTACAGTTAATGACTACTTGGCACAAAGAGACTCTGTATGGATGGGAAAGGTATTTGATTATTTAGGAGTCACAACTGGCTGTATCACTAACAATTTAGAAGATGCAGAAAGAAAAAAAAATTATTCTTGTGATATTACTTATGCAACCAACAACGAACTAGGGTTTGATTATCTTCGAGATAATATGAAGTACGAATTAAATGAAATGGTACAAAGAGGACATAGTTTTTGTATAGTCGATGAAGTTGACAGTATTCTAATTGATGAGTCTAGAACGCCTTTAATAATTTCAGGTAAGGTAGAAGATAAAACAACCCTTTATACGACCTCGAATGAGTTCATTAAAAATTTACAAAAGAATGACTATGAATTAGATGAGAAAAATAAGAACGTTATCCTTACTGACTCTGGCGTAGATAAAATTGAAAAATTAGCATTACAAAAAAATATTTTAAAAAATAAAAATTTTTATGATCCTGCTAACCTAGATCTCGTACACCATACTAATCAAGCTTTAAAAGCTAATTTAATTTTTAGAAAAGATACTGATTACATTGTTAGAGATAGTAAAGTTCAAATCATAGACGAATTCACTGGTAGAGTTTTAGGTGGAAGAAGATTTTCAGACGGGTTACATCAAGCTATAGAGGCAAAAGAAAACGTTGCCATAGAGGACGAAAATCAAACTTTAGCTTCAATCACTTATCAGAATTATTTTAGACTTTACGATAAACTAGCAGGTATGACGGGTACTGCTATGACAGAGTCAGAGGAATTTTATGATATTTATAAATTAAATGTAGTTTCAATACCTACTAATAAAAAAATGATGCGTAAGGATTTTAACGATCAAATTTTTAGAACTGAAAAAGAAAAATATAATGCAATTACAAAAAAAATTATTGAGTGTAATATTAAGGGGCAGCCAGTTCTGGTTGGAACAACTAGTATAGAAAAATCAGAGAGAATTTCCAATTTTCTTAAAGAAAAAAAAATTAATCACAATATTCTTAATGCCAAACAGCATGAAAAAGAAGCTAAAATAATTGCTGAAGCTGGCAAACCTGGGGCAGTGACTATCGCTACAAATATGGCAGGAAGAGGAACTGATATAAAACTAGGGGGTAATAAAGATTTTTTAAGTGAGGGTCAAAGTAATAATCTGGAGGAATTTAAAAAAAATGAGTTTAATGTAAAAAAGTTAGGTGGGTTGTTTATAATCGGAACGGAAAGACACGAAAGTAGGCGTATAGATAATCAATTAAGAGGAAGATCTGGAAGACAAGGTGATCCAGGAGCCACAATATTTTTTATAAGCTTACAAGATGAGTTGATGAGAATATTCGGCGGTGACTCTATTGATGGCATGCTGAAAAAACTTGGGTTGAAAGAAAATGAGTCGATAGATCACCCTTGGATTAATAAGGCAATGGAAAGAGCGCAAAAAAAGGTGGAAAGCAGAAACTTTGATATACGTAAAACATTAATTAAATTTGACGACGTCATGAATGATCAAAGACAAGTGATATTTTCTCAAAGACTTAATATTTTAAAAGAGAGAGATATTAACTCTGTATTGAAGGATTTTTTTGATGAAATTCTTGTGGGATTAAAAGATTCTATGAGTAAATACAAAAAGTCTAATGACGAAAAATATTTGACTGAAATTAAAAATATAACCGGAAATTCTCTCAGTGACAAAGAATTGTTGAGTTTAGGTTTAAAAGATGAATTCAGTTTTAGTGAGGAAATAAAGGGTCTTTTTTCAAAAAAACAAAATGAAAGAGTATCAATTTTAGGTAAAGAAGAAAATAAAGTTTTAGAAAAGAAAATTTTTTTACAAATAATTGATTTTTCTTGGAGATCGCACCTTCAGTACCTTGAACAATTGAGACAGGTTATAGGACTCAGACAATATGGTCAAAAAGATCCTTTGTCAGAATTTAAAAAAGAAGCTTTTTTTCTTTTTGAAGGTCTTTTAGCAAAAATTAAAAATGACTTAATAAAACTTCTTTTAAATCTAAATATCGTAACTGCTTCAAAAAATGAAAATGAGGAAAAAGTGAAAAAAAATAATGAAAGCATAGATTACAAAAAAACTGGCAGGAATGAGAAATGTCCATGTGGATCTGGAAAAAAATTTAAGCACTGTCATGGAAATATTTAACTTATACTTTTAAAAGCCTTGAGGGCTTTAACTCTGGCTTTTTCATGGATTACTATTGGAGATGGATAATCCAAGCCTAACTTCAAAATATTTTTATCATTTAGCTCCCAAGGCTTGTGAATTAGTTTTTTTGGAACATTTTTCAATTCTGGAACCCATTTCTTGACGTAAACACCATCTCTATCAAATTTCTCACCTTGCAGAATTGGATTAAATATTCTGAAGTAAGGTGCTGCGTCAGCCCCACAGCCTGCAACCCATTGCCATCCCGAAACATTATTTGCTTCATTATAATCTAATAAACAATTTTTAAAATGTTTTTCACCTTCAGTCCAATTAATAAGCAAATGTTTTACTAAAAAAGATCCCACAATCATTCTAACCCTGTTATGCATCCAACCAGTGGAATAAAGCTCTCTCATGCCAGCATCAACTATTGGGAAACCTGTTAATCCTTTTTTCCATGCATTTAAAAAATTGTTATTTTTTTCCCATGGAAATTTGTTAAATTTTTTTGAATAGTTTCCTTTTATCATATGAGGAAAATGGTTTATTAATGAGTGATTAAATTCTCTCCATCCTATTTCTGCCAAAAATTTTTCTACGCCCTTTTTTTTATTCTTTACACACTCCTCCCAAATAGTTTCAACATGTATTTGTCCATGCTTAATATATGGTGACAATTTTGATGTGCCGTCAATACTAGGAAAATTTCGACCCTCAGAATAATTATCAATTCCACTATCAATAAATTTTTTTAGTTCCTCAAGAGCTCTTTGTTCGCTAGGCACCCAATAACTTTCAAATTTTTTAAACCATTTTTTTTGAGAAAAGATTTCTTTTGTATTTAAAGTTTTATTGAAGAAAGAAACTTTTTTTTTGCATTTAATCATTTTTTTATTTTTGGATGGAATTTTTTCTAAGTAAAACTTCTCAGCGTTTTTCCAAAAAGGTGTGAATACTTTAAAAGGTGTGCCGTCTCCTTTTTTAATTTCACCAATTTCATTTAAAATATTTCCTTTTGATAAATTGAATTTCACCCCATTATTTTTAAAGTTTTTTATCAGATATTCATCAAATTTTAGGTAATTGGGTTCATAGGTTCTATTCCAATAAATTGAATAATTTTTTTTTGTAAACAGCTTTTCGAAAAAGGACTTAAAAGTTTGAGTTTTAACTATTTCAAGTTTTATGTTAAATAAGTTTAATTTTTTTTCAAATTCTTTTAATGACTCTCTCACCCACCATTTTTGCGCTTCCTGATTTTCAAATTGTTTTTCTTTACACAAATAGAATACTACAACTTGATCGTGTTTATTAGTAGCTTCAATCAAAGCTGAATTTTTCTTTATTCGAAAGTCATCCTTCAACCAAAAAAGTCCAATATTTTTTGTCATATAAATTTTTACCAAATTTATTTTAATATATCGATTGGCATTATTGTATGGTGGTGGCCTTGGTAAGAATCGCACTTACGACACATACCTTTTCAGGGTACTGCTCTACTACTGAGCTACAAGGCCTAAAATCTAAAAGTTATTCT
>MDTB01213271.1_pt1 | contig 13011 bp, 15 predicted proteins | sample 811161 | NCBI WGS metagenome assembly MDTB01 (sample SAMN05326650, study PRJNA326480) | marine metagenome | isolation source: seawater | place: Mediterranean Sea | collected 2009 | reverse complement strand
TCTAAATTCTTTTCCCATGCTGCTGATAAAACCGAAGTGCTTACACCTAACGCGCTGGCGAAGTAAATTAAGGCGTTGATGTCTTTCGGAAAACAAGAACCACCGAAGCCTGATCTACCATCGGGTCCGGGGGTTGAAAAATGTGACTTACCAAGGCGTTCATCATACAAGGCATATTCAACCACCTTGTCATAATCAACATCAGTTTGATCGCAGATTTGTTTAAATTCATTGGCAAAACTTACTTTTGTAGCCAAGAATGTGTTAATAAAGTATTTTACAGATTCGGCGGTGCTTGAGCCGGTCTTAATAATGGGAACTTCTTGAAAAACCTTGGTAAACATGTTTTTTACAATTGTCGAAGCAGGCCTAGGGCCACCAATAATAATTCTGTTTTGATTTTTGAAATCTTCAATATAATTTGCTTCAGTTAAAAACTCTGGATTAAACACAACTTGAATATTTTTACAATTTTCGTTAAAAACTGTTGTCGTGCCGGGAGGTATAGTAGACTTAATCACAACTATGTTATCAAGATTATACTGATCAATTTCGTAAACCACGCTTTCCAAAATAGAAAGGTCACAGGAACCATCTTTTCTCATTGGAGTTGGCAAGCAAACAAAAACAATTTTAGAAACGGTGCAAACTTCTTTCATGTCTGGGCAAGTGGACTTATCTTGAGAATACTTATCGTAAGTGTGGATTATAAAGTGATCCTTAAGACCTTCTTTGGTGGCTGTACCTACAAAGCCTTGACCAATAATTCCTATGTTTTCAACATTCATCTTTGACTCTCCTGAAACAATCACTGATACCTTCAAAAATGTCAACCTTGGCTGTCCATCCCATGCTCTTGAGCGCAGCTATTTTGGCTTTAGTCTCTTTTACATCGCCTTTTCTTGGTGGCCTATACTCAAAGTCAACATCAGGAAAATGCTCGTGTACTAACTCTTTAATTTGATTAAGAGAAATGTTTGTGCCGGTTCCGATCTCTAACACAGAACCATTAAAATCTTCATCACATTCCATACAAAAAATATTAGCACGAACAACATCATCAACATTAACCATATCACGACGTTGCTCACCATCGCCATTAATGTGTGGTGTTATACCATTGCGTAGAGCGTGCATCCAATTTGAGATTGCTGTAGCATACGGTCCATTGATTGTTTGGTCATGCGAATACACATTGAAATAACGGAGACTAACTGTATCAAGTCCATAAAGTTTTGAATACAATGTAGTCTCAATCTCAGTGGTATATTTTTGTAAAGCATATGGACTCTCAGGGCCTGCGCCATTCCCCATCACTGATGAAGAGCTTGAGTATATAACTCTTTTTACCGAGCCTACTTTGCGCGCAAAATTAAGCAGTACAGTTCCAGCTAAAATATTGTTGGTGGCCGTCTCCACTGGGTTTTCAACACTATATCCAACACGAGGCCAACAAGCCATATGAAACACATACTCAGGTTGAAAATTATACCAATGTGGGTGAAATTTGCCATCGCTGCCTTCAGCCAAGGTTGTGATAATATCATGCTGGATATCTTCTTCCAAATCAATCCCCATAACACTATGGCCAGCATCGTGTAGTGCTTTAAAAAGCTTGGAGCCAATATAGCCCTTGTGGCCTGTTACTAAACATCTAGCCATTGTAGTTCTCCTGTTCGTGCCGAACATCTCCGCCAATTATGTATTTGGCGCCTTGTTTGTTAGGTCGGGGACCCGGACGCTCATATTTGTAGTCTAAATGCTTCAGCAAGTTTTCGTTTACTTCTGGACATTGATTTGTATCAAAATAAACTTCCAAAGAAGCCATAAAAACAGCAGACGTATCTGGAGGAATGTGAACATTCATATCTAAGACGGTTTCTTTTTGATACAGAATACAATAATCAGGTTCATTCCCTAAGCCTGTGGTAAGGCCCCACTTACCATTTGAATTTTGCACAAACTCGTCGACGGCTGCTTTTACGCCCACTTTGCTGGTTTTTTGTCTTGGCGTGGCTAGCTTATTTTTTTCATAGCCATTTGATTCAGCATAGTATAAGTCCTCGTTAGCCCAGCGCGTATTATAATCATCACATACAATTAACGTAGAAGGTAGTGCTATTCTTTCTGCTAATTCAAGTTCTTTTTGAACAGTAAAGTAATTGTGGTCACCATCAATTAAAATAAGATTATATTTAATTTTATTTTTTATCGCATCCTGCAGAAAATTGAGACTGTTTATTTCATAAAAAATAACATTCGGGTGGACAGGTATATTTGGCTCAGTGGCTGGACAAAAAATGGTTGCCATAGAGGCAATGGCAGCGGGTACGTTAGCTTTCATTCTTATATCAACGCCTTCATAAAGCCATTGTCTATCAAGTAAGCTCATGTTGTGACAAAGTGGGAGCGTTGTTTGACCATTGTCCACACCAATTTCAAGCACACGCGGGAACTTAAAATAGCTTAAATATTGCATTATTGGCCTAGCTATGTTTTGATATGACACTTAATTACTCTCCAATAATTCAATATTGTGATCCACAAATGTTTTAAGATCAGCACACTTGAAACGCCAAATTTCGTAAATTATATTTTTATACATACCATCATGATAATTTACATCTTTTTTCGCCATTACAATCCCACTTCCAACATCTTTTACAATAGCATCAGCGTATAATTCATACCATTTTACCAAATCACCCACCTTTGCTGACATTGAATAGTCTCCTCAAGTCTTCATCATACATCATTTGAGCCAATTCTTTAAATTTTACTTTAGGTTCCCAATTTAATTTCTTTTTTGCTTTGGTTGCATCACCCAAAAGCAGAGGTACTTCATGCGGTCGGAAAAGCCTCTTATCAGTTTCAAGGTGTTTTTTGACACTTAAGCCAGCATAATCAAAAACTTCATGCAAAAATTCTTCGACTGTGTGTGTTTCCCCTGTAGCAATAACATAATCATCCGGGTTCTCCTGTTGCAACATAAGCCACATAGCTTCAACATAGTCGCCTGCAAATCCCCAGTCTCTTTTAGCGTGGAGATTGCCAAGATGAATCTTATCTTGAAGGCCCATTTTAATTTTGGCCGCGGCCATAGTAATCTTTCTGGTTACAAACGTTTCACCCCGACGAGGTGATTCGTGATTAAACAGGATGCCGCAGGAAGCGTGTAGCCCATAGCTCTCACGGTAATTTCTAACTAAGTTGTGAGCAAAAACTTTTGAACATGCATAAGGAGATGCTGGCATTAATCTAGACTTTTCACTGAATGGAACATTAGGATTATCACCATACATTTCAGATGAAGATGCTTGATAAAGTTTTATTTCAGGATTAACGTTCCTAATTGCCTCTAGAATCCTCAGCGTGCCCATCCCAACAGCTTCCGCAGTCTCTTCAGGCGTGTCAAAAGAAACGCGAACATGAGACTGTGCAGCAAGGTTATAAACCTCGTCTGGCTTGTAATCCAGAAGTAGTCTATGGATGTTACCAGAATCATTCATATTGCCATAAACAAGTGAAAAATCTACTACCTTATCAACATCATCAAATAAATGATCAATACGATCTGTTGCTAAGATAGAAGTTCTTCTTTTGACCCCGATAACATGATAACCTTTGCTAAATAACAAGTCCGCTAAATATGAGCCGTCTTGCCCTGTAATGCCAGTAATTAAAGCTTTCTTCTGTTTCATTTAATCCCCCTAACATTTGGAAAATTTTGTGTATACCATTCACAAGTCATTTTTAATCCTTCACTAAAATCAGTATAATCATTTTCATTCCATCCAAGTTCTAAGAACTTTTTGTTACAACTTGGCTTGCGATACTGCCCGCTGGGCCTATCTGTATCCCACACTATATCACCTTCATAGTCCATAAACTTACAAATTAATTCGACAACAGACTTTATGGTTCGCTCTTCTGTGGTTCCTATATTGACCGGCAGCTCGCCATTGTAGTTCTCCATCAAAAATAATAAAATTTTTGAAATATCTGAGGCAAACGTAAACTCTCTCAAATTTTCGCCGCTTCCCCAAAAAACAGGTGGCTCACCAGTTACTTTAGCATCATGTACTTTTCTAATAATTGCTGGAATAACGTGGCCATCTTCAAGATGAAAATTGTCATAAAGGCCATATAGATTGTTTGGAACTGCACAGATAAAATTACAACCATATTGTTGTCTTAAAGCTCTAGAGTAAACGTCTACCATGCGCTTAGCATAGGCGTACCCAAAGTTGCTAGGGTGTGGAGGTCCATCATTAAACTGTTCAGGCGTAAGCGGATACTTAGCATCATCAGGGTAAACACACGTTGATAAAAGGGATACAACCTTTTTAATTCCAAATCTTCTTGAAGCATCTAATACATTTGTATTTATCATAATGTTATCTTTAAAAAAATCAGAAATATACTCGGAGTTACTGTGTACTCCTCCAACTCTGGCTGCCAAGTGTATAACTGCGTCAGGGTTAAGATCTCTAATCATAAAATCTGTTTCAGCAGTATTGCGCAAATCATAGTCGTTAGAACCAACAAAAATAAAATCATACTTATTATCCAAATTATTAAACGATTTACCAACCATTCCAGTGCCGCCAGTAATTAAAACTTTTTCTATCACCATATCTTAAGTCTGCCTAAAATAATATCACGAAACATCATACAATCAGAAATTTTAGCTTTTAGTGGTGCCGAAAATGCGGCAGGCTCATTCTTTTCAAAAAAGTAATGTCCTGACCAAGCAAAAGGATAAACAATGAATGGGGCTGCTAATAATAGTAGCCACGCTTGATGATATATAACAGTTGTCACATACGTTATTGTAACACATTGTCCTAAAAAGTGTAGTGCCCTATTGGTTTTATTCTGATGCAGCGTGAGGTAATACTGATAATATTCTTTTAACTCCATTTAAACCATCCTTCTAAATTAATATCGCTTAAGTTTTTATTTGAGGAGCCCTTCCATGGCCTCCAAGGTCCATACACGCCCACTTTTGTAGCATCGCTAAGCACAGCAGCCCACCAAGCCAATGTACCATGTTGAAATAAAATATTATTAAAACCCCTAATAAGGCTGAAATCTTCCGCAACACTATTTTTACTATGAATTGGATTAAATTGTGATAATCCTTCAACTATTGAATTAAAATAATCAACTGATTGTTGCGCACTAACTCTCGCCTCTACAGGCACATTGACATGAAACTTCATATTATTTAAATCATCAACGGTAATTTGTTTCCATTCTGGCATATCAGTAACAATGTGCAATTTATTAAAATCAAATTGTTTTATAGCATTAATGTAATTCTCTGCTTGTGGCTTGCTATCGTGCTCGTTGGCATAAAATAAACGATCACCAGCGCGTAAATGCAATATTAAGTCATCAGTGTTGTGTTTTCTGGCTTCGGGATACCATGTTTTAATCAAATTAATGTTGTTTTTAAAAAATTTATAATTTTCAAAATATCCAGTAACCAGAAGATTATTTTTTTCATAACGCTCATTGAAAAAATGAGTAAAATTTGCCTCATTAACTCTTTCACAATCAGGTAATATAACAGATTTTAATTCAATTCCTATCTTTTTAAATTCATCAATTCCATAATAATCATCAGAAGGCGGAATTGCTATAACTTCTTTACCGTGGAAGGTAGCTAATAAACGTGCGGCATTATATTGAAATAAATTATTACCAAAACCATTTGTTAATTGAACGTAGACCACTATTTTTGCTCCACTAAATTTCCATCCGCATCGATAAGCTTTTCGTCAACTTGTCTGAAAGGGAAATCTGTAACCGGCTGTGTTTTATCATATTGATAAAAGGGCAAGCATATACTCTGAACAAATAGCGGCTGGATTTCAATACTATGAAGGTGCCTTTCAAGTGCAAGCTCTGGACACTCAAAATTGTTGTCAGTGCGTGATTCATCAGCATCCTTTTGATATATAAAGGAACAGTATTTATTGAATGTCTCAGGCTCAGAGAAAGAAAAAAACCATGGGTCTTTGTGCCCACTAGGATAAATCGTAGTATAAACCTGATTTGGCTGAACATCAAATTGAGACAAGACAACTGGCTTTAGAAACATGGAGTTATCAGGTCGACAGCGAACGATAACATCATAATCAAAGTTATATGTCTCAGAATATCTTTTAGCCATAAGGAAGCCATGTCGGATATTTTGCATTTGGTTGTTCATTCTTTTTTTAAAATAGCCAAGAGTTCCATAATTTGTATCATCAAGCTCTTCACTTTCGTTTATTATTAAACCTTTTAAGTGCTTTCCGTAAATTTCATTTACATCCATCTCAATTTTTTGAACAGTATCAGTGGTGGTGACTTTATAATTTTGAGTAACATTTTCACCAGTTGTATGTAACGTATTTTTGCTACATGCATAAACAAATACGTCCGCATCATTAGGCTCTATAATATGCTTAAGATGATTAACACAATTAATTTTATAATCTCTAAGTTGGCCTGTTATAAGTACAGCTACTTTCATACTACTCTGACCTCTGGAAAGTATCTGATAAATGAAAGCTTAGCTCCTGTTATATCATTGCATTTCTTACTTATTTCATCAAAGAAATTCCATGCAAGAGGCACAACAACTAGCTTATCCGCGTTTTCATAAGCTAAAACTTTAGGATCTTTGATAATTATATTGCGACCCGGTGTTTTCAAATCCCATTTAAGTTCATTATCGTCAACAATGTAATCTAAATCAACTCCAGCAAAGTTTAAAAAGGTATTACCCTTGGCAGCCGCCCCATATCCAACAACTCTATATCCGTCATCTTTAAATTTTTGTATTTCTTTTTTAAAGTCTTCAGTAACTTTGCGACAATTTTTAGCATACTCAACATATGTTTCCAAATCATAAAGGCCGGCTTCAGTTTCTTTTTCAATTTCATCGTTCGCACGATATTCATCATGTTCACCTTTTCTCAAAACAAAAAGATAACTTCCACCGTGAATTTCAGGTTTAAAAACGTGGACCAAAGAAAAGCCATGTAAATTGGCACATTGCTTCATTGATTTGGTATTAAAAAAAGATAAGTGCTCATGATAAATTGTGTCAAATTCATTGTTGACAATCATATTTGCTTGGGAAGTCTGTATAAAAATATTGGTTTTTTCATCTGCGACAACAGCACAAGCATTCAAGAACGTTCTCAGATCGTGTGTGTGGGCAAATACATTTTGTGCAATGATTGCATCAAAGGTGTCATGTAAATCATTAGCAACTTCCTCGCCCCAATAATCACATATAACATAATGATCCTCACTACTCAAGGGATATAGGTTTACGGCAGGGTCTACTCCTGTTGTCTTCCAGCCTAGTTCTTTGAATTTATCTAATTGTGTGCCATCATTACATGCGATATCAAGAACTCTACGACGGCCTCGACTGAAATATAAACATAGTTTTGCAAATTCTTCAAAGTATTCATGTAATGTATTACTAGTCCCGCTAACATATAGGTAATCTTTAAACATTAAATCAGGATCAACAACCACGCTTAGTTGAACATGAGAACATGAAGAACAAACATTAATTTTTAGTGGATATTCTTCTTGCTCTTCTTCGTCATTGTGGTAACTATTGGCAAGCGGCTGATTATTTAAATCAAGTACCTCAACCAGCTCATCACACCCACATGCACGGCATGTCGTAATCTCAGTATAATTTTGCATCTGATCTGTTTCCTTTATTCATATTATCAAATTGCTCAACAATTGATTTAACAATTGTTGTTGGTGTTTCTTTAAAATCAAAATCAAACACCTCTTTAAATTTTGTAGAATCAATTAAAAAGTTATAAGCTTTTGTCTGTAGCTTGACATTTGTAATTGTTTCTGGTAATTCCTCAACTATTTCTAGGTCGGCACCAGTACACTCCGCCACAGCTTCTGAAATCTCTCTTGCTGTGGAATTGAATGATGCAAGATTGTAAAGTCCTTTGTTATCATGAGAGCCTTTCTCTACAATCATGGCTACTGCTCTACACAAATCCTCAATACCCAGTATTGGTCGATGGACCTCTGGATTAAAACAAAATACTTTACCATTTTGTAGTGCGTTATACGTCATCGCATTAATCATAATATCATTTCTAAGATTAGGTGAGGCACCATTTACAGTGCCAAATCTCAAGCCGAAGTATTTCTTACCAGACAACACAGCATAAGAATCAATTTCATGTTTGGACAAATCATAATAATTATTTGGTTCAAAGCGATTATAAGTCTCATTTACAATGTAGCTTTTAGTATCTCCATAAACTGACGATGAACTAGCATAAATAAATGTTTGCTCAGGGCTTAATAACTCTATTAATTTAGCAAAGTTAAGAACATTGTTCTTCAGTGTTGGAACCATATTGTCTACACACATTTTAACACTTGAATGACCAGCTAAAAGAATAACAGCGTCATAATACTCAACTTCTTCTTTAGTCAGTTCTCCAAAGTCTTTTACAATGTTAAATCTACTAGTAAAGTTGCCGTACCACTCAGTGTCAACTGAATCCACGGCATGATTTTCATTTAAAACTTGATATAGTCTGCTGCCAATATAACCGCAGCCACCAATTAATAATACATTAGCCATTCTTATACTTCTTATTATCCATTTGTACGATAGGGAACACCCTTAGAAGCTCGTCAATGCCTTCATCAACGCTTATAGTGGTATCATAGCCTAAGCCATTAATCTTGTCATAGGAGACAACGTAGTCCCGTTTATCAGCATCTCCATCAAAGTCAGCATAGTGTACGTAGCAATCAGTCTTTTCTTGAATTAACTTACACACATCACCTTTTGAGTGATTCATTGAGTTAGAACCAACGTTGTATACTTCTCCAGACATTTCTTCAGGGTGTTCAATAGCAAACTTGAAAACCTTAGCGATGTCCTTGACATGAATGAACGTTCTCATAAAGTGTGATTCATACACAGCAATATACTTTTGGTTGTACGCTGAATAAGATAAATCATTTACCAGCAAATCTAAGCGCAAACGTGGACTAACACCAAAAGCAGTCGCGAATCTAAATGCGATGCCCTTGGGATATTTCATCACCTCTTCTTCCCCGAGAGTCTTACTGCGTCCGTAAATACTTAAAGGATTAAGTGGTGTTTCTTCAGTGCATATGCCATCTACAGTTCCATAGTTTGAGCCTGTGGAACCATAAAGCAACATTTGCTTTCCATCAAGACCAGTTACCACGTTAATCGTACCTTGGTGATTTACTCTATATGAGTTTTGTTCATCAGTTCTGCAGGCTGTATATCCCACAATAGCAGCAAGATGCACAACTACATCATGACCCTTCATCGACTGGTGTAAAAACTCTTTGTTTAGAATGTCACCTTTGACAAATGTGAAATTCTCGTGTGAGAAATTGTGGATCAAACCATGGCCACCATACATTAAACTGTCATAGACAGTCACCTCGTATCCGTTCTCAAGCAACATAGGTACCAATGTGCACCCAATGTACCCGGCTCCGCCGGTAATAAACACCTTTTTCATAATTTTTACAAACTCCTAATACATATTATAATCTTAAATTATTATCTTGTCAAGCTAAACTTTATCTTCATAATACTCAACAGTATTTAAAATACCTTCTTCGTGATCAAAAAACTCAAAATTTGGCAGTACATCATTTAATTTATTCTTGCCTAAAATCTTTACAGGATCACCATCGGGATATTTAGTATCAAAAACAATTTCACCTTCAAATCCACATGCTTTTTTAATTAAAAGTGCAGACTCGGCAATAGAGTAGCCTTTTTCTTGACCAATATTGACAGGATATTCCATACTTACAAGATTTGGAGCTTGCACAAGTGCTTCGATAAAGTCATCTACATAACACCACTCTCTGACTGGGGAGCCAGTACCCCAAACTACAAACTTTTCATCACCTGCTTTTTTGGCCTTAAGCATACGAATAACCATGCCATTAAGTGCGTGTGTATGATTTGGGTCAATTGAATCTCCGGGCCCATATGTGTTCGGTAATAATAAATTAATTGTTTTTACACCGTGTTGTTCTTTGTAGCATTCAGAAATATAATATAAAGATCTTTTTGAATTACCAAAAGAAAAAATAGACGGGTGCACGGCGCCGTTTAGCCAGCTTCCTTCATTCTGAACAGAGCTGTTTCCGGGATATGAGCAATTAGAAAATGGTTGAATAACAGTGGCATTAGACTTGTTTTCAACAATAGCACGATATAAATTCAGCCCCATTTGTACGTTGTCTGCGTACACTGACGCTGCAAATTCTTTTACATAATGTAAACTACCACCATGTGAAGCAACATTGTAAATAATATCAGGCTGTGCTTCAACTATACAATCAGATATCTGACTATAGTCTAGGATATCTAGGCCTGTTGTTAAAGATACACCAGTGACTACTGGTTTATCGTCCATAGCTCCTAATTTTCCTAGTGAATCAAGAGTTTTTAATTTATTAACAAGATTCTTACCAATAAAGCCGGTAGAACCCAATACTAGTACATTCATTTTTTCTCCTTATAATATCTAAATTCATGTCCATGCAACTTGAGCCGAGGGCCAAACTGGCCAATGGCTGTTGCTCTTATAATTCTTTCTAATTGTTCTTGTGGGATATTTTTATCAACCACTTGTAAGCGATCAATCTCCCTAATTCTTCCAACCTTTGAAGCCCATTTAGTATTCCTATTTTGTTCAACGAAATGTTCCAATATTGTTGGATTATATTTTTGTATGGTTGTTACCAAGTCATAGAAAGCAGATAGCTGCTTCATGTGAATTCTTGGCAGTATTGTTTCAATTGTGTCATTTGGCATTATTGGAATTCTAAAAACTTTGATTATATTTCCGTTGTCAATGTGCTCATTTAAAAAATGGATTGTGATACCGGTAGTTTTTTCATTATTATAAAGTGCCCAATTGACACATCCAGAGCCAGGATACTCCGGAGAACCCGGATGAAAATTGACAGCCGCCTTAGAGGCGCCATCCAACAAAGACTTGGGAAGAATGTAATATGATTTCATATGAAATATGTAATCTCCTTGCCAACTTGCATATTCAGGTGGTAATTTGTCTCGTCTATTTTTTGAAGATTTAAGCCAGTCGACATCAAAACCACAAACTTCTAAAAAGTTATTAGCCTTTTGACAGTACTCGCAATCCTCAAAACCAATAAATAAGACACGCTCTTTCATTTTCTTACAAATCTACCCTGCTTAAAAACATCCAAAGTTGTTAAATCAACCCAATCGGTGTACACCCATTTTTTTGGGGGCGTCTCAATAGCGGCCGGCAGCTTTTGTAGCCCCAACTCAGCGGTTTCAGGTGTCATATAATAGTGATATCCGATCGTTTGTATATTCTGTACAGACCAAGATGCGTCAGGACTTCTGCCGTCATACGACATCTTCTTGAGAGTGTCATAGTCTTCTTGGTTATCGAACAAAATAACTCCGCCGCGGCCAAGACTTAAGTGTTTCCTAAATTGAAAACTCACACACATGTATGTACCGGGCACATAACTGTCTGGCTCCCAATGTACAGCAGCATCAACAATCTGATCGGTCATGTAGTAATAGTTTTGCCATTCCTCATCTGTCCATTCAATTTCTAGGTCTAACTTCTCAGCCAACATAGGCACCGAGAGATATGTGTGCTTGGGCACAGTAATCTTTTGTGTACCCTTCATTCGTAAACAAAGTTCTATCCCGTGAGTACAACAGTCAACGGCGACTGCGTAAGGTGCTCCAAAAAACTTTGCAATTTCTCTTTCAAAATCAGCAATTACCTCAAATGACATTACAACTCCTTAATTTGTCTAAAAACTTATTCTGTACAGCGACTAAATCTTGCCCGTCTTGTCTCAACAAAGTATATCCTTTTGATTGAAAAATATTAATTGAATGTTTGAATTCAGCTGGAGTATACAGTCCATTTAGCTGATAGTAGTCTTCGTAAGTGGCGCTTTTATTTGTGAGTACAATTTCGTTTGTAATCTTAGCTAAACCAAGTTCTACTAAATTATTAACATATTTAGTTCGCTCTTCAAGCGAAAGCCTCATCGCATGCCGATGGTGGGCTTCATTCATTTCAATTTGAACATCGCGTGCTGTGGGTGCTTTTTGTAAACCGGGGTTAACAATATCATTTACATATTTGGTTCTTCTGGGGTGGTTTTCAGGATACCTTGTGAAAAGTTCAATTTCTGAGATATAAATTACAGGATTGTATTTTGTAAAATTAAAAGATTTTAAAATTTCATAATCGTGTCCCTCGCAATCAGTAACAATTACAAGATTATTTTTATCAGATATATTGTGTTTTTCTAAAAGTTCACAAATTGTAACAGTTTTAACGTTAATCTTACTGATATGTTTAGACAACTCAGGGCAGCCCAAATTGTTTTTGTCTTCATAAAAAGAACCTAGGCCGCGGGCCCAGTGCTCGGATGACAATTCTGGCATATGTTCTAGTCTAAAAGAAATATTGCCTTTCTTAAATTCATCATCGTGTATATAATACATATCTCGTGTGCCGCTTTGAATGTCAATCGCAACTTGCTCGTAATTTATATTGTTAAGAGATGAAAAATTGTTTTTTAAAGCATCAAAATAACACGGAATTGGTTCTACCATAATTGAGTGCGGATCATTGTTGATTACAAAATCATACAGATTATCACACATCCAGCCATCATTAGCACCGAGTTTAATTAATAAAAAATTTTCAGGATCAGAATTATATAAACTTTGGACTAACTTAACCATATGTGGTTTGTCAATTTTTTCCAATTCATTTTCAAAATCAGCAATTACCTCAAATGACATTATAGTTCCTTAATTTCTTCTATAAGTTTCTTAGCCATATGATGCCATGTATAGTTGTTAATGGCTGTATCATACGCTGTTTCAATGACCCGACTCATTTCACTTTCATTATTTAAATAATA
>MDTB01058662.1_pt1 | contig 13011 bp, 10 predicted proteins | sample 811161 | NCBI WGS metagenome assembly MDTB01 (sample SAMN05326650, study PRJNA326480) | marine metagenome | isolation source: seawater | place: Mediterranean Sea | collected 2009 | reverse complement strand
TGGTATTTAACTAGTAACGCTTGGTTAAAACATTGTGAAAAGATATATCAAGGCCAGAGAATTGGATTAAAGAAAAAATGAAAGGTATAATACTAGCAGGTGGATCTGGTTCAAGATTATATCCCTTAACCAAAATTGTATCTAAACAACTTTTAACAATTTATGATAAACCGATGATTTATTATCCTTTATCAACATTAATGTTAGCAGGAATTAAAGAAATTTTGATAATTACAACTTTAAAAGACAATCCTTTATTTAAAATATTATTAGGAGATGGCTCAAAACTAGGGATAAGTATTGAATACGCAATTCAAGAAAAGCCGTCTGGATTACCTGAGGCCTTTGTAATAGGTAAAAATTTTATAGGTGATAGTAAAGTATGTATGATATTGGGAGATAATATTTTTCATTCTGATACATTTATAAACAAGTATCTCATTCCAAGTTTTAAAAAAAATATATCTACAGTATTTGGATATAATGTAAATGACCCCGAAAGATATGGGGTCATTGAAATTGATAAAGATAATAATATACTTTCCATAAAGGAGAAGCCAAAATCTCCAAAATCAAATTATGCAATAACAGGTTTATATATTTTTGACAAACACGCATCTAATATTGCACAAAATCTTTTTCCATCGGAGAGAGGAGAAACGGAAATTGTAGATATGTTAAATATTTATTTGAAAAATAACAATTTGAGAGTTGAATTGTTAGGTAGGGGAGTTACCTGGCTGGATACTGGAACACACAAAAGTTTACAAGATGCATCAAGTTACATTCAAGTTCTAGAAGAACGACAAGGTTTAAAAATTGCATGCATAGAGGAAATAGCTTTTCAAAAAAAATATATCACAAAAGACGAATTAACAAATTTAGCAGAACCATTAAAAAATACTGAATATGGAAAATACTTGAAGCGACTTTTAATTAATAAATAATTTTATATTTAAATAAAATTAAAAAGATTTGATATTAATGAAATATAACAGACAAAAATGTAAATTTATTTAAAAATGAAAAACAGAATTCCTTTTTCACAACACCCCAGATTAGGTAATGATTTAAAATACGTAAAAAACACTTTTAAGAATGAAAACTCTTATCATAATGGATTTTTCTCCAAAAAAGTTGAGCAGTTATTAAGTAAACAATTAAATGTCTCTGGGAAAACACTTTTAACTACATCGTGTACTCATGCTCTAGAAATTGCAGCAATTTTAATTAATCTGAAACCAGGAGATGAGGTAATTGTGCCATCCTACACTTTTGTCTCAACTGCATTAGCTTTCCATATGCATGGAGCAAAAATAGTTTTTGCAGATATTAAACCTGAAACTTTAAATATTGATGAAACAAAGTTAGAAAAAATGATAACAAAAAAAACCAGAGCTATAGTGGTAGTCCACTATGCCGGTATCTCCTGTGAAATGAATAAATTAATGCAAATTGGAAATAAGTATAACATATATATTGTAGAGGATAATGCTCATGGAATATATGGGGAGTATCGAGGAAAAAAATTAGGTAGCATTGGCCACATTTCCACCTTTAGTTTTCATAACACAAAAAACATAAGTTGTGGAGAGGGAGGTGCTATAGTCTTAAACAAACCCAATCTTTTTGACAGAGCAGAAATTATAAGAGACAAAGGAACAAACAGACAAAGATTTTTAAGAGGTGAAGTGGACAAATATACTTGGGTAGATAAAGGTTCAAGTTATGTGTTGTCAGACATATCCTCAGCTATTCTGTTTTTACAGCTAAAATCTTCAAAAAAAATTCAAGTTAAAAGAAGAAATTTGTGGAATAGCTATCATAAAAATTTAAAAAACTGGTGCAATAAAAATAATATAATTCGACCTCATGTTCCTAATTATTGTAAACAATCTTATCATATGTATTATTTATTGTTACCAAATCATGATTTAAGAACAAAATTTATAAGATATCTTTTAAATTTAAAAATAATAGCTACATCACATTATCAACCCTTACATAATTCTCCATTTGTAAAAAAAATGTTAAATTGCAAAGATGATTATTGTCCAGTAACAACCGATGTAAGTAAGCGTATAGTAAGACTGCCTTTATTTTATAATATGACTAAAAAACAACATTCAAAAGTTCTTAATGATATTAAGGCATTTCACTGTTAATATACTTTCTTACTTAATAAAAATTAATGAAAAACCAAATCAATTTAAAAGGACAAGTTATAATGATAAGCGGTGTTACAGGTCAACTTGGTCAAATGATAACGAATGAAGCTTTAAATAGTGACGCAAAAGTAATTTGTATAGATAAATCATTAGAAGAAATGGAAAAAGTTGCTCATATATGTAAATGGAATAAAAAAAATATTTTACTTCAAAAGGCTGATATTCGGGAAAAAAAAGAAATTAAGAGTGCTTTAGATAATGGACTTAGTCAATTTGGAAAAGTTACTTCTCAAATTAACAATTCAGGTGTAAGTGTATTTGATAACTGGTCTGAAAGAAGTGAAGAAGATTTCGATATGGTGTCTGATGTAAATTTAAAAGGTACTTTTTTTTGTATGCAAGTCTTTATGAACCACTGTATTAAATCAAACACAGTTGGATCAATTGTAAATATTGCATCTCATTATGGATTGATTAGTCCAGATCCTAGAATTTATACTGATTGCTTAAGAAGAAATTCTGAAGTTTATGGTGCGACTAAGGCTGGAATAATACAAATGACTAAGTATTTTTCAGTTAACGCTTTAGCTGATGGTGCGAAAATTCGTGTAAACGCTGTTGCTCCGGGTGGTATTAAAAATCCCAAAAACTTACAGGGCAAAGACTTTCAAAAACGTTATGCTGATAGATGTCCAATGGGACGAATGGCAGAAACAGATGAGGTAGTTGGTCCAGTTTTATATCTACTTTCTGAGGATGCATCTTATATCAACGGACATACTTTGGTTGTTGATGGTGGTATGACTGCATGGTGATTTAAAATCTTAAAAACTGAATTTGAAATAATTTAAATTAAACGTATTAATATATTTATATTTTGATTAAATTTAAAAGATTAATTAAATCGTGATTAAATTTTAATGAAATAAAAAAATTAGCTGTAATTTTTAATCATTTTTAACAATGAAAAAAAAAATTATTTTTAGATGCGATGGTGCAACTCTTCCACAAATTGGAACTGGGCATGTTAGAAGAGATATTGCTATTGCAGAAATGCTTATAAAAGAAAAAATTTGTTTAAAAAATGAGATTAGTTTTGTTACACGAAGATTGGGTTCCTTTAAATTAGGATATGACCTGATTAAAAAATCTAGATATTCAGTTGAAAAGATAGAAGATAGAAATTTAAATTGGAATTCTAAAAAAGAAGCTAACTCTCTTTCTAAATTAAAAACTAGAATTTTAGTAATAGATAGATTATCGACTAATAAAGAGTGGATTTCCTGCCTAATTAATAAATTTAAAACATTGGTATCAATTGATGACACAGGATCAGGAGCGAAAATTGCTGATGTGGTTATTAATGGTATATTTCACAATTTACCTCCAAAAAAAAATAGATTTATAGGATATAAATACTTATTTTTAAAAAATATAGGTACATCATATAAAAAAAAAATATGTAAAAATGTAAATAATATTGTAGTTACATTTGGTGGATATGATAAACGAAATTTAACAAATTTTTTCTTAAACTGTTTGTTTCAAACAAATAATTTATTTAGGAAACCAACTAAAATTGAAATCCTAGTTGGTTTTGAAAAAAATAAAATAATAAATAATTGGAAAAAACTGATAAAAAAAATTGAGGCTCATAAAAAAGTCAAGATTAAGATAACGATACTAGCTTCAGATTATTTTAAACGCTTATCTAAAGCTGATTTAGCAATTGTTTCAGGAGGTTTGTCTGTATTTGATTGTATTGCAAGAGGTATTCCTGTAATTGGATTGCCGCAATATCAACATCAGCTTAAAACATTATTAAATCTTGAGAGTAATAAAGTAATTAAATTAGGGAGTTTAGGAATGAGTTTAAATGAAAAAAATTTTATGGATATATATAATAAAATTATTTTATCATTTGAGGATCGTGTTTTTTTATCAAAAAATTCAATTAATTTAATTGATAGGAAAGGTCCAGCTAGAATAATAAAAATTTTAGGTTCTTTATTTTAGGGTATTATTGAAATTTTTTAGAGAAAACATTGATATTTGTAATGTAGCTTTTAATATAATAAAATATTAAACTTTATATCTAAATAAAATCTAGTATATGAATAAAAAAACTTACATACCATCAATTAAAGATTTAAAAAAATTTGGTTTTAATACAAATAATAGAACTTATATCATTGCTGAAATTGGGATTAATCATAGAGGTAATGTTAATACTGCAAAAAAACTCATAGAAGCGGCGGCTAGAACAGGTGTTGATGCTGTAAAATTTCAAACTTATTTAACAGAAAAAAGAGCTCCAAAAAATAATAAAGAGGTTTTTAAAATTTTAAAAGATTTAGAGCTTCCACTTGAAGCTTTTAAAGAATTAAAAGACTATTCAAAAAACTGTGATGTCAATTTTTTTTCTACACCATTTGACAAAGAGAGTATTGAATATCTTGAAAAAATTGAAACTGACATGTATAAAATAGCTTCTTTTGATGTGGCCAACCATCAGTTTTTGAAAGAAGTGTCAAAAACTGGTAAACCCGTAATAATGTCTGTTGGAATGTCAAATTTGGCAGAAATAGATGAAGCTTTTAATGTTTTAAAAAATGGTACAGATAAAATTGCTATACTTCATTGCATTTCATCCTATCCAACACCGGAAGAAAAATCTAATTTATCAAATTTAAGTGAGATTCAAAAAAGATTTGATTGTGTTATCGGTCAATCAGATCATACAAATGATATTAAAGTCCCAATCTATGCTGCAGCAGCAGGTGCCCAGATAATTGAAAAACATTTTAAAATTGATGATAATTTTGATTGTATAGATTCACCTGTATCAATTACAGAAATGCAAATGACAAAATTAGTTGAAGAAATTAGAAAGCTTGAAAAAATTTTTGGGGAACAAAATTTTGATGTAAAAGAAATCGAAAAAAGTGCGCAAATTTTTAGACGGTCAAGTTAAAAGAAGTAAATTCTAAATATATATTAGTCAAAAAACATATTGATGGGCAAATAGCTTGTTATAAAAAGAGGAATATGAAAATAGATAAAAATATTTAATAAAAAATTTAAAAGTTTATGATAAAACATTTTTGTTTCTAAAGAATAATTATGAAAATTGTAGCTATTATTCAGGCAAGAATGGGCTCCACTAGATTGTCCAATAAAGTCATGAGGCTTATAAACAATAAGCCGATGATAGAATTATTGTTAAAGCGTATCTCAAAATCAAAACTTATTAATCAAATTGTTGTTGCAACTTCAAAAAATAATGAAAATCTTCCTATAATTAGACACGTAGAAGATCTTGGATTTAAATGTGAACAAGGTAGTGAGAATGATGTTTTAGATAGATATTTACAAGTAGCAAAAAACAATAAAGCTGACTTTATAGTGCGAATTACAGGTGATTGTCCACTTATTGATCCAATTTTAATAGATAAGTGCATTGAAAAATCCATTAATTCAAATGTTGATTACTGCTCTAATATAAATCCACCCACATATCCTGATGGGCTTGATGTAGAAGTAATTAAATTTAGTGCTTTAAAAAAAGCATCTAAACTTACCAATGATAGTTTTAATAGAGAGCATGTAACTCCTTTTATTATTTCTTCTGATACATTTTCAAAAATAAATGTTAAAAATGTTAAAGATCTATCTAATTTAAGATTAACAGTAGATAATCCTGAGGATCTTGATGTAATAAAAAATATATTTGAACATTTTAAACCTGATATCCATTTTAGTTGGAAACGCATACTCCAGCTCAAACAAAATCAACCTAAACTTTTTAAGGCAAATTTACATATAAAAAGAAATGAGGGTCATAATATGAATACAGGACAAAAGCTTTGGACAAGAGCTAAAAAAGCTATACCAGGTGGTAATATGTTATTATCTAAACGTCCTGAAATGTTTTTGCCCGACTATTGGCCAGCTTACTTTACAAAGGCTGAAGGCTGCACGGTATGGGATTTAGATAATAATAAATTTATTGACATATCAATAATGGGTATAGGAACCAACTCTTTAGGATATGGAAATCCAGAAGTTGATGAAGCAGTATCTCGTTGTGTAAAAAACGGAAATATGAGTACTCTTAATTGCCCAGAGGAGGTTTACTTAGCAGAGAAAATGATTGAGCTTCACCCTTGGGCAGGAAAAGTTCGCTTTGCAAGAAGTGGTGGCGAAGCCAACGCAATTGCAATACGAATAGCAAGAGCTGCTTCAGGTCGTGATAAGGTTGCAATATGTGGATATCACGGATGGCATGATTGGTATCTTTCTGCAAATTTAAATAATAACGAAAACTTAGATGGTCATTTGTTGCCTGGTTTAGAACCCAAGGGTGTGCCAAGAAACTTGAGAGAGACTGTATTTCCATTTACTTATAACAATTTTGAAGAACTAGAAAATTTGGTTAACAGGCATGACATAGGTGTTATAAAAATGGAGGTTGTGCGAAGCTCAGAGCCAAAAGATAATTTTTTACAAAAAGTATCTAAACTTGCTTCAACCAAAGGGATAATACTAATTTTTGATGAATGTACCTCTGGTTTTCGTGAAACATTTGGTGGTATTCACAAAAAATTTGAAGTCACTCCTGATATAGCAATGTTTGGTAAAGCAATGGGAAATGGATATGCAATCACTTCAATCATCGGAAAAAGTCAAGTTATGGAGGCAGCTCAATCAACATTTATTAGTAGTACTTTTTGGACCGAACGTATCGGTCCAACTGCAGCACTAAAAACACTTGAGGTTATGGGGAGAGAAGAATCTTGGAAAAAAATTACAAATATTGGCTTAGATATAAGGGATCGTTGGCAAAAGTTAGCTGATCGTCATGAATTAGAGATATCACATTGGGGAATACCTGCGTTAGCGGGTTTTACGATTAAGAGCAATAATTCCAATTCCCTTGCTTATAAAACTTTAATTACGCAAGAAATGTTATCAAACGGATATTTAGCAGCAGATAAAGTTTATGTATGCACAAAACATACACCAGAAATTCTTGAAGGATATTTTGAAATTCTCAATGATATTTTTAAACTAATCAAAGAATGTGAAAATGGGCGTGATATTAAATCATTGCTAAAAGGAAATATTAGCCACGATACTTTTAAGCGTTTAGCTTAGGTATATTACTTTAATAATGAAATTTTTTTATCAACAATAAGTTTTACGATCCTAGATTATTAATATTAAATATTTATTTATCTTGTGAATTTATATATTAAAATTAATTTAATTTTTTATTTTTTCCTTTATATATTTTAATTATATATTTTTGACCTTTAAAAAAAAAGAATGATGGATAAAGTTTATTATCATTTATTCTCAAATGATTGAATTGTTTTTTAATTGTTTTATTAATACTTAACTGACTATCTTTAGGAAATCTTCTTTTATTAAAATTACCTTTTCCATTTTGTTTTTTTGATTTGATATTTGGATATTTAATAAGGAAATGTTTTATTATTTTTAAAAATTGTAATCCTTGTATATCTCTAATTTCATCAGATAATTCAGTTCCATTTAAGAAAAAGGAATTTTGTAAATAAATTGGACCATCATCAACTTTTTTTACAGCTTTAATTAAAGATATATAGAATTTTTTTTTGTTTTTTAAAATTTGATATTGTAACGGTGCAAATCCCTTGTCATTTGGTAGTTTACTTGGATGAGCAATTAAAACTAAATCATTTTTCTCTAAAAAGCTTTTGGGTAATATTTTGGTGTAAGACAACGGAAATACTATATTTTGATTTTTAATATTTTCATTATTTTTAGAAATCTTAAATATATATTTATTATCTAAATTAAAATCGAAATTTTTTAGTTGCTTTTCAAACCATAGGTTTGATCTATCTAATAAAAAAGTTACTTTATACTTTTTTCTCACACTTAAAAATTAACACTTTTCTAATTTAGGATAAATATAATTCTTAAACATCAGTAATACCGGTTTAGTTATATATTTATGTTTTTAAAAATTCTAAAAATACTTGTTATAAATAACTCTGCTTTAATTGATAATCAATACAATATTATAATATTAAAAACGGGTTAAGTATTAAAATGTAATTCTTAGAAAAAAATCAAAATTATTAATCTTAATCGATCAACCTAAAAGTTTGTAAATAAGATAATTACTGTATTTTATATTAAGTATGATATAGATTCTTTATTTTTTAAATATAGTTAATGGACATTAAGTATAGATTTTTATTTAATTTTGCAGTATCAAAGTCTGCAGGTGGTTTAAAACGTTTATTTGAATTTTCTAAATGGTTTAATAAGAGAGGCGGTGCATGGTTTATTATTCATCCTGAATGTATTTTTTTAAAAAGAGATTTCCCAAAAAATAAATATTTTGTTGTTTTTCAAAATCGTTTTGAAAGAATTTTTAAAGACTGTGATTATTTGCCAAAGTTGCGTGAAGAGATTGGTCAACCTGATTTATATTATTCATATGGGATACCAATATATTCTCGTTTTGGAAAAATAAATTGGTTTCACCTTAGCAATATTTTACCACTTTCTTCTAATTCAGTTAAGCTTGGTTTATCTTTTTTTGACAGATTTATTAGACTTAAATTGCTTGGCTTAAAAATAAAAAGAAATTTTAAAAATACAGATTTTGTTTCAGCTGAGTCAAACAACTCACTAAAAATTATTGAAAAACAGAAAATAAAAAATTTTTTTTTGTCAATTAATGGTAGTGATGATGAAATTGATTTTTTAAGAGATAATCAAGAAATCAAAAAAAATAACATGGCTGTTGTTGTTGGGACTCAAAAATACAAAGGAATTATGGATGCATATTTGATCTTTAATAATTTAAAAAAAAAAAATAAAGATTTAAAATTATTAATTGTTGGCAGTATAAAGCATATGCCTAAAGAAATTATTAACAATGACGATATTATTTTAACAGGTCAACTTAGACATTTAGAAGTAATAGAAATCTTAAAAAGAACAAAATTTTATATATCATCAACTAAAATTGAAAATTCATTTAATGCTGCGTCGGAGGGTATTTTTTTAGCTGACGAGTCCTATATTTCAGACATAGATCCTCATAAAGAACTATTAGAAAATGAAACTTTTGAACGTGTCTCTTTCTCTCAACTAAATAATTCATCGATTAAAGTAAGAAGAAAAGATTTAAAAGGAAAGAATTTAAAATTATGGTCTGATGTTGTTGATGAAATTGTTCAAAAAGTCAAAGCTTAAAACTAATCTAACCTTATTTTTTTAATGCATTTCTCAAATAATTTTTAGATTTCTGCGTAAATTGAAAAATTTTTTTTTTACTATATTTAGAAATTTTGTAGTCATTAATATTTTTTATGTAACTATGTTTTTTAAAAATATTATTTTCACAGTTAACGTATTTTAGGAATTCTGTGATTCTATTTGCATACTTTTTGCTAGAGATAACTGCTAAAAACTTTTTATCAAAAATTAACGAAAAACATGCACCATGAAATGAATCTGTTATTACAAATGAACTGTTTTTATAATAATATAAAAATTCCTCTAACCCTGCATCTGAAATTTTTTTATCATGCTCACAAATAGATACTAAATTCGGGTCTATTGTTATAACTTTTAAATTTAAATTCTTATTTAAATCTCTGACAGTTTTTTTTATGAGTTGTGATCTTGCAACAGAATATACTAAAATATATTTTTTGTTTAAAGGCTTTTTTTTTTCAGTTACTTTATTTTTCCAAAATTTATTATCCATTAAAAAAACAGGATCAATTACAAGCTTTGTTTTTTTTAAGTTTTTTTTATTGATAAATTTTAGAGAACTCTTTTCTCTCACAGAAATGAAGTCTAAATTATTGAGATATAAATTTATTTTATATATTTCTGACTTATCAAATATTCTGCTTCCAAAGCTGCTACCATAAGAAAATTTTTTTAATTTTCTTTTAATATTAATATTTAAAAAATAATCACCTCTTAATTTTTTGTCAAAATGAGTAATATCTGGGTTCCATACTTGGTCGCTACTAACAACTAATGCATCAAAATTTCTTAAAAAAGAATTCGAGAACATATAACTTAAGTTCACCGGTTTAGTTAATTTTAAATTTTTTTTTATAAAATTTTTAAATTTATTAATTAATCTATATCTGAATTTTAAACGTATTAAGTCTTTTAAACATGATTTCAAGGTACTTAAACCATTGTATCTTACGAGTCTTAAATGAGACAAAAACACAGGGTTTTGATAATTAATTATTTTTGCATTAGTAAATTTATTCAAATATTTATAAAATGCAAAAGATTGCAAAATCGCACCATAATTATCAACATTATGAATAGCTAATATTCCTAATCTTTTTTTTTTATATTTAATCAAGATTTTTTATTTAAATTTTTTCTGAGGTTTAATTATCTCTAAAAAAAAGCTAAAATAAAGCATTTAAAGCACTAAATAACTGATTAAAAACTAAGTGATAAGAATAACAGGCATTTTTATATCAAAATTTATTGCAATTTTAATTTCTTTTATTTTTAGTATTGTTTTAGCTAAAACTTTATCTCAATCAGATGTTGGCATATATCTTACTGGCATTACATTAATGTCTGCTATTTCAATTTTTATTAGATCAGGATTTGATACACATCTTATCAGAATTAATGCAAGTTCTTTATATAAGTTTTCTAATTATTTTAGCCTCTCTATACTCTCATTTTTTCCTTATATTTTTGTTATTATTTTAATAAATATTTTGTACTTTAAAGATGGCAATATTTTTATTTACTTTGTAATCGCTTCATGGTGTGTGTCGCACTATGGAATTTCTGCATCATATCTCAGATCTTTAGGAAAAACAAAAATGGCAAGTATTATTGAAATCAGTTTACTCCATTTACTTGTTATTCTAAGTTATCTTTATCTACCCATTCAAATTAATCTACACAACTCAGTTATAATTTTTTTATATCTAGCTATACTTTTGTCTTTTTTAATAATGTTAACACTTTATTTAAAACATGGAGATAGAAATTTTGTATGGAAGTTCAATTATAAAGAAAACTTTATAAATTCATTTAGTATTATGCTAACTAATTTGCTAGACTTTCTTGTTATTTGGCTACCATCTTTTATTTTGTTTTCATATGCAACTTCAGAAATTGCAGCACAGTTTCAAATAGCGATGAGAGTATCTTTTTTAACAGCATTACCATTATTGATTATTAATAGTATTACAGCTCCGATTATAGCTCTTTATATAAAAAAAAAACTAAATTCTAAATTATCAGAATTGCTCCAGCTTTCATCCCTTTTCGGAATACTTTTGACTATAATATTAATTATGTTTTTATTAACTTTTAAAGATGAAATATTTAATTTTTTTGGCGAAAAATACGTTGTTGAGATTTATGTTTTAATGATATTATTAACTGGGCAATTTATAAATGTCTTATCAGGTACCGTTGGTCTAACTTTGGCTCTATCAGGTAATGGATGGGTTCATTGTAAAAATTCTGCGATTGCTATATTTTTTTCTATTATAATAGCGATATTTGTAATACCTCAAAATTTTATAATTGGTGCTGCTTTTAGTACCTCTTTAGCCATTATTACTAAAAATTTACTTGGCATATTTTATGTTCATAAGTTATTTGGATTTATAACGCTCCCTAATAGACAAACTTTTTCTAATCTAAAAATAAAAAGAATTAATGAAATATTTACTCATAGGAATTGATGGATCCCAAGAAGAACTTTTCTTCAGATTTAACTTACCATTTATTCAAAAAAAAATTATAGAAGGTGTTAGCATAAATCTTAAAGAAGATTTAATAACTAGAGGATGGTCAGAAATTTGTACTGGTGTTCACGCATCTAAGTCAGGCGCCTTTTATGAAAAAATGTTGATTGATGGGAGTTATAAAGTTAGTACTCAATACAAAATGGTTGATGAACTTGAGGTTAACACTGATATTAAACCATTATGGGAAATACTTAATACTCATGGATTTAGTGTTGGAATAATGAATGTACCTACAACAAACAAGGCTCTAAAAGTAAATGGTTTTTTTGTTTCAGGTGGTGGTGGAGGTTCTAAAGTAACCTCAGAAATTAAAGAAGAACAATGTTATCCGAGAAATATAAGGGATATTCTTATTAAAAATAAATATATTTTGGATGAAAGATTGTCATCACTAGTATTTGAAAGAAAAAAAACGAGTATCGATTATTTTTTCTCTAGATTAAAATTAATGAATGAAAAAAGAGTAGACACTTATTTAAAGTTAAATAATCAATTTAAAGTCGATTTTGGATTTATAGTATTTAGATCTGTTGTTGTTGTCGAAGGTATTTTTGCATCAGAGATTGATAGATTTTTAAAGGGAGATAAAAATGTAAATTTAGAAATAATATCAAAATTAAAAGATTTTTACTTACATCTAGACACTTGTCTAGAAAAGTTATGTAATAAATTAGATATGGAAAAAATTGGGTTTATTTCTGATCATGGAACGACTCCAAAATATAATCTTATAAATTTAAATATTATCTTACAAAAACTTGGCTATCAAAATCGAAATTCAAACTTTAAAAAAAACTTATATTCACTAAAAAAATTAAAGAAATATATTCCTTACAAAGTAAAAGAATTATTGAAAAAAAATAAAATTGTTAAATCTAAATATGACTCAATAATTAGTTTTGATAATAAAAAAACTATTTTATTTAATATTAATCTGGGTTCTTCATCTTCTGGGATATATGTAAATGACCGAACTAGGTTTAAAGGCTGTGTTGAGCAAAAGGATATTTATACTACTGTTA
>MDTB01152645.1_pt1 | contig 13012 bp, 11 predicted proteins | sample 811161 | NCBI WGS metagenome assembly MDTB01 (sample SAMN05326650, study PRJNA326480) | marine metagenome | isolation source: seawater | place: Mediterranean Sea | collected 2009 | reverse complement strand
CGAGACAACTCTTATATCTCCATTTAAATCTTTATGAAATTTAATTTTTGAAAAATCTCTGAAGATATTTTTTATTATTTTCAAACTAAACGAATGTGATAATTCTAGTATCGCTATCGCTTTTTCGTTCATAATAATCTTAAAAATATCAGCATATCTTTTGTAAAATTTATATCCATCCTCAAAGTCTGTCAATGCTCTAGCGGGTTCGAACAGCCTGACGCCATTATCTAAAAGCTTGAATTCTGATTTGGAAATATATGGTGGGTTCGATAGTATGATATCATATTTTGTTTTTGGCGTATTTAATAAAATGTTGGACATAATAAAATGAGCTTTTTTTACATTATGTAGCCTGCAGTTCCTTTGAGCAAGCTTTAAAATATCATGATCAATATCAATTAAATCAATATAGTCTGCTAATTTCTCTAAGCTTGATGTTATGCCAAGGCAGCCTGTTCCTGTTCCAATGTCTAAAAGCTTATTACCTTTATTTTTATTCTGTTTTAATACCTCAATTATAATTTCAGACTCTGGCCGCGGAATTAAAGCGCACTCATTTACCCAAAAATCTCTTCCATAAAAAGATGTATTTTTTAGAATATATTGGAATGGAATTTGTTTAGCCCTTTGCTCTAAAAAAGAAGTTAATTCTTCGTATGTTTCATTACTTATGGAATTTTCTAGAATATTTAAATTTTGTTTTTTTTTTGCTTTTAAGCTGTGTTCCAAAAACCATATAACCTCATTTCTTGCATTAGATATGTTTTTTTTCTTTAGAAAGGATACACTGCTGTCTACTGCCTCTCGCAATGTTCGAGGTTTTTTCTGTTCTATATTAAATGATTTTAAATCAGTCATTATCTAAAGAGATTTTCTGTTCTTCAAGCTGTAAAAGCTGAACCAGCTCTTTTAAATCTCCATCGATAAAACTATCTAATTTGTAAAGTGTTGCATTGATACGATGGTCGGTTATTCGATTTTGTGGAAAATTATATGTTCTTATCTTTGCGCTTCTGTCACCCGTAGAAACCATAGACTTTCTTTGCATAGAAATTTCTTTTTGTTTTTTTTGCTGCTCAAACTCATAAAGCCTTGTTCTTAAAACTTTCATGGCCTTGTCTTTATTTTTGTGTTGTGAGCTCTCATCCTGACAAGTCACAACGATTCCGGAAGGAGCATGGGTTATGCGTATTGCCGATTCTGTTTTATTAACATGCTGTCCTCCTGCCCCAGATGCTCTATAGGTATCTATTTTAATATCTGAATCGTTTATTTTAATATCTACTTCTTCGGCTTCTGGCAATACCGCTACCGTTGCTGCGCTTGTATGCAATCTTCCACTTGATTCTGTGTCCGGGACTCTTTGTACTCTATGAACACCACTTTCAAATTTCATTTCTCCATATACTTTGTGCCCCTTAAAAGATAAAACCGCTTCTTTTAAGCCTCCTCCTTCGTTTTCACTAAGATTAATAAGGTCTGTCTTCCATTTTTTTTCTTCTGCAAACCTAAGATACATTCTATACAAATCATTAGCAAATAAACAAGCCTCGCTTCCTCCTGTGCCTGCCCTGATTTCTAATATTATGTTTTTTTTATCATTAGGGTCTTTAGGTATGAATAAAACTTTAAGCAGGGATTCAATCTTTTCTATCTGTTCTAATAGTAATGCATTTTCCTCTCTTGCTAGAGAGGCAATATCTTCGTCTGGTTCGTTTGCTAGGGAGGCATTGTCGCTAAACAATTTTTTTTTAAAAACATATTTTTTGCAATGCTGATAAAGATTTTCTAATTCTGCCTGTTCTTTGGCAAGCAGACCTAATTTAGCGTGGTCTTGAATGTTTTCAGGGCTCTCTATTTGTTTTGATAGTTGAGAGTACTGAGCAATAATATTTTTAGCTTTTTCAATCATCAAATTGCATATGCCTTAAATATTCTTTATTCTTATTTTTCTTTATTAGGTCTTGAATATTTTTTATTAAACTTTTCTATTCTACCAGCGGTATCAACTAAGTTTTGCTGTCCTGTAAAAAAAGGATGTGATTTGTTAGATATATCTAGTTTATACAAAGGATATTCTTTACCGTCTTCCCATTTGATGCTATCTTTGGTTTCAACCGTAGATCTTGTCATAAACTTGTAGTCGCAAGACGAATCTTGAAAAACAACATATCTATAGTTCTGTGGATGTATATCTTTCTTCATTTTTATACCTTTACTTTAATAGTTTTTTTATTCTTTGGATAGCTAATTTAAGGCGCACAGAAGAGATAGCATAAGAAAATCTTATATTATTTTCGGACCCAAAACTTCGCCCTGGAACTGCGGCAATTGATTGTTTTTCAAGTAAATCAAAACAAAAATCCCATGCACTAGATATTTTATTACTTTTTATCAGTCCTTCTAGAGAGGGAAATACATAAAAAGCTCCTCCAGGATTCTCACAACTAATTCCTTCAATTTTATTAAGTTCTTTTACTATATAGTCTCTTCTGATCTTAAATTTTTTCTTCATTTTTGCAATTTCACTTTGATTGCCTGATAATGCCTCAACTGCTGCATATTGAGATATTGAAGTTGGGCATGATGTGCTTTGGCTTTGCAATTTAGACATCGCTTTAATAATCTTAGAATTGCCTGCAGTATAGCCAATTCGCCATCCCGTCATTGAATATGTTTTGGAGCAGCTTTGAAATGTTAAAATTTTTTCATTTTCCCTATCGAAAGTAGCAATACTCTTGAAGCTTTGGTCGTATGTTAACCTTTCATAGCATTCATCAGAGAATACCCACAAGTTGTTTTTTTTTGCTATCTTTAATGTTTTTTTAATTGCTTCATCAGACCACACTCCTCCTGATGGGTTAGATGGAGAATTAATTATAATACCTTTGGTTCTGCTATTAATTGCTTTTTCAAGCAAAGCAAAGTCTGGCTCATATCTCTTGTTAGGAAGCGTTGGTACTATTTTAGGTTTTGCGCCAGTAACAGCAACGAAATCCGGAAAAGATACCCAGTAGGGGCTGAATATTATTACTTCTTCGTTTTTTTCAAATAATACCTGACAAGCATTGTAAAGAGTATGTTTGCCTCCGCAGGAAACTATAATTTCTTCATTATTAAAATTAAGATTGTTGTCGCGCTTTAATTTTTTAATTATTGCTTCTTTTAATTCGGGAATCCCTGATCCTGCAGTATATTTTGTTTTACCTTCTTTTATTGCTAAATATGCGGCTTCCTTAATATTTTTGGGAGTATCAAAGTCTGGCTCTCCAACACTTAAGTTAATAACGTCAATCCCAGACCTTCTGAGTTCTGCTGCCTTTGATGTCATTTCAAGCGTAATAGATGGCTGAATTCTATCTATTCTTTGAGCTATTTTCATTTTTATTGCGCTGAAAGCGTATCTAAAAAATCTCTGTTACTTTTACTTCTTGATAGTTTATCTTTGAAAAACTTCATAGCTTCAACGTTTTTCATATCTGAAAGCATATTTCTAACTAACCAAATTCGTGGAAGGTCTGTCTTTCCTATTAGCTTGTCTTCTCTCCTAGTACCTGATCTGCTAATGTTAATTGCAGGATATACTCTCCTGTCACTTAGCTCTCTGTCTAAAACAAGCTCCATGTTGCCAGTGCCCTTAAACTCTTCAAAAATTACCTCATCCATCCTGCTACCAGTATCAATAAGCGCTGTTGCTATTATTGACAGACTTCCTCCGTCTTCAACGTTTCGAGCTGCCCCAAAAAATCTCTTGGGCTTATGAAGAGCATTGGAGTCAACTCCTCCTGATAAAATTTTTCCACTATGAGGCATAACTGTATTATAAGCTCTGGCAAGCCTTGTAATAGAGTCAAGCAAAATTACTACATCTTCTCCTGCCTCAACGCATCTTTTAGCTTTCTCTAGGACCATTTCTGAAACCTGAACATGTCTTTCTGCCGGCTCATCGAAAGTGGATGCAAAAACTTCTGCATCAACACTTCTTGCCATATCTGTAACCTCTTCTGGGCGTTCATCAATTAATAAAATAATAAGTTTAATATCTTTATCATTAGAGGAAATTGCATTTGCTATTTTTTGTAATAGCATTGTTTTTCCTGTTTTGGGCTGCGCAACAATCATTCCTCTCTGTCCTTTTCCTATGGGCGAAATCATATCAATTATTCTTGTAGCATATTTGTCTGGCCCTGTTTCGAGCTTTATTAGCTCCTCTGGGAACAAAGGGGTTAGATTGCCAAAATAAATTAAATCTCTAATGTCATCTGGGTTTTTATCGTTAATTGATTCAACCCTAAGAAGTGCAAAAAATCTTTCATTGTCTTTAGGTGGGCGAACTTCTCCTGATACTAAATTGCCTGTTTTTAGCCTAAATCGCTTTATTTGTGAATGAGATACATAAATATCGTCCGGGCCAGGAAGATAGCTGTAATCGGGAGACCTTAAGAATCCATAGCCGTCTGGCAAAATTTCAAGAACTCCCGTGGCATATATTTTTTTCTTGCTTTTTGCCCTTAGCTCGTAAATTAATTTAATGAGCTCTTGTTTTTTCATGCCAGATATGTCTTGCGCTCCTAGCTTTTTTGCTTTTGCTTGCAACTCAGGAACTTTCAGCCCTTGTAGTTGGCTTTTTTGCTTTTTGATACTTTTGCTTTTTCTTTCTGACATATTATTCTCTTTTTTTTGTGATTATTTATTTAATTGAAAACTTTGAAAAGATAAGTATTTTTCAATACGAAGTGTTTATTAATCGAAATTTATAAACTAAACTATATATTATCAAAACAAATATTGAAAAAACTTTTTATATGTTCTCCCCAATAATGTGTACCTAAAATTGCCATTAGGTCTCCTTTATCAAGAGTTTTGCTGACTTTGTGAATCGCCTGGCTGGGTATATTTATCGCTTCAGTTTTAGGTAAGTATTTTTTTATCATTTCATAACTCATTGATCTCTTTGGGCATATTTGTGTATAGTAGACCAAATCAAACATCTTGTTTATAGTTGGTGCTATTTTTTCAATTTCTTTATTTTTTTGGAGAGATAGCAAAAGCATTTTTTTATTATATCTTTTCGTTTTTTTAGAGCATATATAATCATAAAATGATTCAAACCCTGCGCGATTATGTGCCACGTCAAATATTACATCAGGATTTTTTGAAAGTATTTGATTTCTTCCAGGCCACTTTATTTTCTCTAAAGCTTCAATCAGCTCTTTATCATTTAGCTCCTTAAGGATATGCCTAGCTATTGAGGTGGCGAGCGAAGCATTTTCTTTTTGATGTCTACCCCTTAAGCTTAAAGATATTTTTGGTGATTGATTTATAAATAAAAGTTCTACTTTTTGTTGAAGACATTTTTTTTTCATCAATCCTTCAATTTCAATATTATGCCGAACGCTATACACTTTTGATTGACTAGAAATTGCTGCTATTTTTTCGCTAGCTATATCTAATAATTTAGTTCCTAAAATATGCGCATGGTCAACAGAGATTGAAGTAAAGGCTTGTATTTGCGCTCCACATGCTGTTACGCTATCGTGCCTCCCGCCTAATCCAGTCTCCATTATTGCAAAATCAACTTTTTGAAGGTTAAAATACCAAGCTGCCATTACAGTCATTGTTTCGAAAAAAGATGCTCCCACTATATCTATATCTTTTCTATATTTTTTTATAAAGATATCAACTTCTTTTATTGGGATCGGGCTTCCCTGAACTCTTATCCTCTCCCTAATGGATACCAGATGAGGCGAAGTATACAGTCCTATCTTGTGTCTTGTCTGAAGCAGCTTACCTAAAATTGCCCCTGTTGAACCTTTTCCGTTTGTGCCAATAATCTGTATTATTCGCATCTCTTTATGGGGAGATCCACATCTAATCAAAAGTTCTTTTGTACGACGAAGTCCAAGCTTAACTCCTTTAGTTTCTAAAGATATTAGATAGTTTGCTAGGTTTTTATACATTTTTTATATTTTAACGATATTCACTTTGTTTATTTCTCTGCCTAGGAACATACTGCCGTATTTTTTAAACCTTTCTGGTAAATCCGTAACATAATATAAAATACTGCTTGTTTCTTTATATTTGTTTATTGATACTTTATGAATTATTGATTTTGCTACCTGAGAGCCCGAATCCATTATGTCTACACTCTCTCCAAGAAATTTTTTCATCCTTGGCAATAAAATAGGGTAATGTGTGCACCCTAATATTAATTTATTTATCTTCTCGCTTTGAATTTTTCCTAGATAATGCTTAATGGCCATGTCTGCTAAGCTCGTATTATTAAGCCCTTCTTCTACTATAGGAACAAACAAGGGGCATGCTATGTTTATTATCTTAGCTTTGGGGTTTTTTTCTTTAATTAATTCTGAGTATATGTTTGAACTAATGGTCTTTTCAGTGCCTAAAATTACTACCTTTAAATCTTTTGCTTGAGAAATTTCTTTGACGCATGGACTAATTACATCAAACACTGGAATGGAAGCTTCATCCTTTATTTTTTTATAAGCGCAAGAGGATGCCGTGTTGCAAGCAATGACAATTGCATCAACATTTTGTTTTTTTAAAAAATCGTAACACTTAAAGCTACACTCTGTAACTCTACCTGTGCTCTTATTTCCGTATGGCAAATTTTCTAAGTCTCCAAGGTATATAAAGTTCGTACCAGGAAAAGTTTTTAACAAATATTTTAGGACAGTTAGGCCACCAAGACCGCTATCAAAAACTCCAATAGTTAGTTTTTTTTTTACTTTAAAGGTTTTGCTCATATTCGTTTTTGTAGCTTAGAATTGCTTCATATACTGAGTCAGCCATTTTTTTTCTATATTTTTTCTGGCTTAATAGCCTGTGGTCTTTTTTGTTGGTTATAAATCCCAGCTCAACCAATACGTTGGGCATAGAGGCGCCCACCAAAACATGAAAGCCAGCCTGTTTAACTCCTCTATTGGGTGCCGTAAATCGTTCTGATAGCTCGCTTTGAATCTCACCTGCTAAATACTCACTTTGTTTTGTAAAGCTTGCTTGGGCCATTGTGGCAATAATTAGATTTTCTTTGCTAAGCTTGGGATATTTTTTTGGAGATTCTTCAAGCTCAATAACCTTGTTTTCTCTCTGGGCAACTTCTGTCGCATCATCAAATTTTCCTGGTCTAATAATAAATGTTTCAAATCCTCTTGCGCTAGAAGATTTTGGAGATGCATTAACGTGTATGCTAATAAATAATTTGCCCCCAGAATCATTCGCAATTTTGGTCCTTTTCCAAAGAGGTATAAACTCATCTTCTGTCCTAGTGTAGATAACTTTAATTCCCATTTCTCTTTCTATTCTGTTTCCCAACATCTTTGAAACGTCTAGTGTTATATCTTTTTCCATCAAACCATTGTCCAAACATCCGGGGTCTTTCCCTCCATGCCCAGCATCAATAACGATTACATCTAAATTCCATCTTTCTTTCATTTTTTTTATTTTTTGTGCACTGAGCTCTGACTCACTTCTTATTCCAATCCTTATTGATGCCTTGTCTACCGATATATCGTAGTCATCAATCTGATCGTTAAATAGAAAAGAAAGCTGTGCCGACTTTTCAAGTTGGATAGGTCTGATTTTCAGAATAGGCTTTATAAGCTTTGTGTTGTTTATTAAGGCTATTGAATCAATTGACCCTTCTGATATATTTATGTTTAACCATCCGCCGCGCGTTACCGTTGCAGAAACGTTCTCTTCAGCAAAACCCTTTTGGGTTTTTATTTTAATCAATACCCCATTTTCTTTTTTTTCAAGGTTGCACCCCAGTATGTTTTTAGGTATAATGCTTAGCAATGCATACCTCTCTGAAGAATCTATTTTGAGCTCAGGAAGGTCAATTGTTTTTATTATTCTAGAAAAGGAATTAAGTGGAACCCAAAAATCATTGCCATCGAAGACAACTGGTACTGAAATATTGTAAAGATAATCATTAACTGAAACATATGAACTGTTTGGCGATAAAACAATTTTCTTTGACCCAAATTGAATTATTAGTTTTTCTTTAGTTTTAACAAAAATAGTTTTGATTTCAGATGATTCAGCATAATCAATTGCTGAAAAATACTGTATGTTATTAATTCTATTAATTTCTAGCTTTGGCTTTTCACTGCCTTGTAGGGTAGCAAAAGAAGTGAATAAGATTATATATAAAAAAAAATTCATGTTTTAAAATTACTAATATATTTTATTCGTCAATAATGTTATTTATTTTTTGTTTTACTTGAACCTTAATATCTTTTGATTCACTGGCAACATTCCCTCTAGAATTAACTCTCTCTCAATAACATCCAGCTGTTCTTTTGTGGGGGCTGGGTTGGTAGCTAGCTCTGGTGCATCTAGTATAGTTTTTATATAGTTTCTCAAATAATTTATTTTTACACTTTTACTTTTTTTTGCTTTTTTTATCGCCTGTATTTCGTTTTTAAGTTTATTATTTTGATTTTCTTGTGATTTATACTCAATTATTCCTTTTGGATTAAAAATTACCCACAATAAGACAGAAAAAGTAAAAACATAAATTATATACCTAAATCTAATCACAGCTATTTATTACGCTTTTTGCTATAATTATAAATTTCTTCTTCTATTCTTAATAGCTGATTGTATTTTGCTACTCTATCTGTTCTTGCTAGAGAGCCTGTTTTTATTTGGCCAGATGCGGTCCCCACTGCTAAATCTGCTATTGTGACGTCTTCCGTCTCTCCCGATCTATGAGATATTACAACTCCAAATTTGTTTTTTTGTGCTAGCATAATAGTTTCGAGTGTCTCTGTTATGGTCCCAATTTGATTTGGCTTGATTAAAATTGCGTTCATTGCCTTTTTATCAATTGCTTTTTGTAATTTTTGGTAGCTAGTTACAGTTAAGTCGTCTCCAACGAGCTGTACCGACCCTCCCATTAAGAGATTCATTTTTACCCATCCATCCCAATCATTTTGATCAAGTCCATCTTCTATTGAAACAATAGGATGTTTAGCACATAAATCTCTGTAATAATTAATCATTTCAGAACTATTTAAGTATACTCCTTCTGAGCGTAAAAGATACTGTTTTTTATCTCTATCATACAATTCGCTTGATGCAACATCGAGAGCAAAATTTATATCATTTAAACTATATCCTGCTTCTTCAACCGCTTCCGACAGCAAAACCAAAGCCTCTTCATTACTTTGAAGATTAGGTGCGAAACCACCCTCATCCCCAACTGATGTTGCTAATCCTTTCTTTTTTAGTATTTTTTTCAATGTATGAAATACTTCGACTCCCATTTGTAAGCCAGACTTGAATGTTTTTGAGCCTACAGGAATGATCATAAACTCTTGAATGTCTATGTTGTTGTCAGCATGCGATCCTCCATTTAATATATTCATCATGGGCCTGGGCATTATGTGTTTTTTGCCAAAGTCAAGATTGTCGTATATGAATTTGTTGTTTGACTTTGCTGCTGCACTTAATGCTGCAATAGAAACTGCTAAAATTGAGTTTGCACCTAGATTAGATTTGTTAGGCGTCCCGTCTATCTCAAGCATTAATTTGTCAATTTTGGACTGATTGTGAATATTGAGACCTGTTAGAGCTGGTGCAATGATTGTGTTTATATTTTTTACGGCCTTGAGTACACCTTTTCCCATATAGCGCCTTGGGTCTCCATCTCTCAACTCAACTGCTTCATAGTCACCAGTTGAAGCTCCGCTAGGAACGCAAGCTCTTGCCACAATACCATTATCTAAAATAGCTTCAGCTTCTACTGTCGGGTTTCCGCGAGAATCTAGAATTTCTCTTGCTTGTATTTTTTTGATTTTACACATAATCTATGACCTTATATTATCAAAAGAGTTTAAATTAATGTCCAATTGATACTTTAATATAAAATGATTGAAATTTTAAAATATGAAAATAATCTTTTGAATGATTGGGATGACTTTGTTGAGCAATCTAATAATGGAACAATATTCCATAAACAAAAATTTTTATCTTATCATATAAATAGACGTTTTGTTGATTTTTCCTTAATTTTCAAAAAGAGAGGAAAAATCATTGCAGTATTTCCTGCTGCTATTCATTTAAAAGACTCTAAAAAAGTTTTATTTTCTCATCCAGGTGCGAGTTTTGGAGGAATAATTTATCGCAACTTATCTTTTGATGATTGTTGGAAAATTATAGAATTGATTGAAAAAGCCGCCCTTGAAAACAAACTAGATAATATTTTTATCATTCAGCCTCCAAATATATTTAGCAAATACCAAAACAACGAAATTGTTGATTATTGTTTAAGACGTAAAAAATATACTTCTAGTGAAAATTACTTAACCAGCGTTCTTAATGTTGAAGAAAAAACAAACGAACAAATCAAGAAAATATCAAAGAATAAAAAAAGATCAGAAAGATATTACAATAACTTAATAGCTAAAAATAAGCTTAGGTTTAAATGGGTCGATAATTTTGATGTTTTTTATCCAATCCTAATTAAAAACAAAAATAAACATAATGCAATACCAACCCATAGTCACAAAGAATTAGAAAGACTGCGTTCTTTGTTCCCGCAAGATATTTTACAGCTTATGCTCTACTGCGATGTGCCTATTGGGGGAATGACAATTTTTAAAGCAAACCAAAAGAGTATTATTATTTTTTACAGTATGTTTGACTATGCATATAATAAAATGCAGCCTATTACGCTGCTTATGCAATTCGTTATAAGGTGGGCTAAGAAAAATAAAATTAAGATTATTGATTATGGTGTGTCACACGAACCTGATAGTGGAGACTGTCTTTCTTTAAACAAGTCTTTAGTTAGGTTCAAGGAAGAATTTGGATGTTTTGCTTCTATTCGCAACATATACCGCCAATGTGAATGACTAGTATTTTAAAAAAAGAAACAATCATTTATGGCTTTGGTCGCCTTTTTGGAAGCTCAATTTCCTTTTTTTTGCTTCCTTTCTATACGCATGCCTTGGGCTCTCCTGGAGAATATGGAGTAGTACAAATAATTATTGCTTTTATAGCCTTTTCTAATATCGTTTTTCTTTTTGGGTTTGATGGCGCGCTTATGAAATATTATGTTGCCTCTAAAAAAGAGATAAATAAAAAAGCTTACCTTACCAATACATACCTCTGGGTCGCTGTCTTTGGTTTGGTTGTGTTGTTGGTTCTAATAGCTTTTCGAAGTCTGCTGGCAACTTTTATTATTGCTGGCTATGATTCTAGCTTAATTTCCAAAATTGCTTTTATACTATTTTTTGATGCCTTGAGGTCTATTCACTTATTAGTATTGCGCGCTGAAAATCGTGCAGCTCAATTTACAGTAGTGATGATTTTAGATATTCTCTTATTAGCTTGTTTTAATGTTTTTTTTGTTGGTGTTAAAGGCTTGGGGGTTGCTGGAGTTGTTCATGCTAACTTTTTAAGCTCTTCTTTTCTTTTTCTCCTTACTTTGCCTGTACTCAAGAATAAGCTAATCTACAAAACTATATCTTTCTCTCGCTGGAATACGTTGCGTCAGTTTGCTGCTCCATTAATGCCCGCAGGCTTATTTTGGATGATTCTAGAATTTGCAGATAGAAAGATGTTGGAGTTTTTACTCCCAAATGATTCTCTTCATACGGTTGGTATCTATGGCGCTGGCTACAAACTGGGGTCTCTTATGCTCCTTTTGGTTTACGCCTTCAATTATGCTTGGAGACCTTATTTTCTAAAAGAAAACAACGTCAAATCTTTTAGAAAAATTAGTTCTTACTTTTTTTGGGGATTGGGTCTGTTTTTTGTTCTTTTGGTATTGTTTGTTGACGCTGTTGCAACTACTGAGCTTCCCTTTGTTGGTTCATCGTTAATTGATAGTCGCTTCTGGGAAGGGTTAACTATTGTGCCTATCATTGCCTTGGCTTATATTTTTCATGGCTCTTTTATTTTACAGGAAGCTGGGCCTTTTCTTACAAACACCACTTATAAAATATCTGTTTGCAGATTCTTGGGCGTTATTATAAACATTACTTTAAATCTATTATTTATTCCTTATTTCGAAAAACCTTACCTTGGTGCTTCTTTGGCAACATTGATAGCTTATTTTTTAATGGCTTCATTTTTATATTTTTGGAACTACAAGTCATCTCAGCTTCGATATGATTGCTTTATGATTTCTATCGTTACTGCTAATATTTTTTTAGCATGGTATTTATCTATTTATGGATCTGTTTTCTTTAAATTTTTGTTGCCTTTTATATATATATTACAATTTAAATACTATATAAGGTGCCACCTATCAAACTAGATAAATCTTTAGATGTCGTGTTTTCTGAAATTGAACAGAAGTTTGATTTTAAAAATATTACTGCAAACAAAGTCCCTGTTTGGCAATTTTTACGAAATATCGCATATTCAAGGTTACTATTTCCTTATTCTACAGGCAACCCTCCAGCTCTTTCAAAGGTTAAAAAGTTGCTGAGCCTTACTTCTTTTTTATCGAGGCCTAAGCCTTCGCGTTATGTTTTATTTACCGATCGCTATGAGTTGGTAAGAAAAAACAGCGATGTCTTTGTCGACAAAATTTCTCAAAATATTATTAATACATTAAATGAAGATCTTTTGGTTGTTATTAGCGAAGCGCAAGGCTTTAAAGGCAGGATAGAAAATGCAGGCAACTATTTAAACGCTTCATACTTTCACTTAAAAAGGAGATTGTGGCCTTTAAATAATATTTCTCATATAAAAGGAGTTAACGAACTTATGTTAGCTTTTAAAGAACTAGGGTTGGGCTACAGCAAATATCAGCTTGAAACCCAGGTTTGTCTTTTTTTTATTTATTGTTCAATTTTTGATGCTTGGCTTTCTAAGGTAGGGCCAAAAGCCGTTTTTATAAATTGTAGCTATTCTCTCTTTCATCAGTCACTAATATATTCTTGCAATATAAGGAAAATTAAAACTATCGAAATGCAACATGGCTTAATTTCAGAAGAACACATTCAATATTCTCCATCTTCTGATATTG
>MDTB01025507.1_pt1 | contig 13012 bp, 14 predicted proteins | sample 811161 | NCBI WGS metagenome assembly MDTB01 (sample SAMN05326650, study PRJNA326480) | marine metagenome | isolation source: seawater | place: Mediterranean Sea | collected 2009 | reverse complement strand
GTAAATCTGTAGAGAATGATTATGCCAAATTGCATGAGATTTTGGGAAATCCGGGTGCTTCTACAAGGGCAGCAAAAGAAATTGTTAACTTTGGCAATATTTATGTTTAAAAAGTTCTCAATTCTGTATATTGTTGTTTTCCTATTGGCATGTGGAGTTCGTAAATCAGTAGTTGAGAACCCAGAAAAAACAATTCAAATCATGTATGTAGAGGATTATTGTGGCGGCGCAGCACCACCAGTTGATTTGATTCAAGAATTATCTACTCCAAAACCTTATAAATCTGGCATTTTGTATTGGACCACTAACGATTCTTCGGTACAAGCGTTCAAAACACTAAAAACAAATAAAAATGGACAGGCCTCAATAAAAAAATACAATAAAGCCATGCTTTTTTTCTTTAAAAAGCCAATTCAAAAATTGTCAGTTGAAGAAATAGAAAGCATGGAACCAACGGAAATTGAAAATTACCAATGTGAATTGGAGTTTTCTGGAATACCTAATGGCGTTTTGGATTTTTCGGCTCAAAACCTTATACCAGATACCTTGTTTCTAAACAAAAGCTGTAACCATTGTCTGCTTGCAGAATAAACGAAAATTAACTGATCCGAAAGATATGAAAAAACCAAGAGTACATTTTAATACCAAAGACAACATGGATTTTGTCAAGGAATTGAGGCAAAGAGTAGGTCTGTACTTCAAAGAAAATAACATCTCCAGACATGCTAACACCAGCATGAGAGTCAAAACTATTTTCATGGTTTTGTTGTATTTCACTCCTTTGGCATGGATGCTATTAAGTCCAAGTGTAAATTTGTTGGTCAACTATTTGGAATGGTTTCTTATGGCATTGGGGATGAGCGGTATCGGACTGAGCATAATGCATGATGCTAATCATGGAGCATATTCAAACAATAAGCGTACCAATCAACTTCTTGGTTATTTAGTTAACTTTCTAGGTGCCTATCACTTGAATTGGAAAATCCAGCACAATGTATTACACCACTCATTCACCAACGTGCATGGCATGGATGAAGATTTAGAAAATGGCGTATTGCGTTTGTCTCCAAATCAACCACATAAAAAGATTTTTAAGTACCAAATCATTTATGCCCCAATAATGTACGGTTTAATGACCTTATATTGGGTAGTAGCAAAAGATTTTTTAGATGCCATTCGCTATGCCAAAGAAGATTTACTTAAAAGTCAAAATATTACGCTTAAACGAGTGCTTTGGTATATTTCTTTAAATAAAATGTGGTACTGGGTTCTAACACTTATTTTACCATTTGTATTGGTATCTATTCCTTGGTGGCATATCGTCCTTGGTTTCTTGAGCATGCATTTCGTTACTGGATTGATTTTAGGATTTATTTTCCAGCCTGCCCATGTTTTAGAGGAAACCAATTTTGTGGAACTTAATGATTCGAGCAATATTGAAAATAATTGGGCCATACATCAATTATTAACCACGGCAAATTTTGCCAATGGAAACAAGGTATTTTCATGGCTAATTGGTTGTTTAAATTTTCAAGTTGAACACCATTTGTTCCCTCATATATGTCACATTCATTACCCAAAAATTGCCAAAATTGTTAAGCAAACAGCGCTAGAATTTAACATTCCATACAAAGAACATAAATCTTATTTAGGTGCCATCAAAAGCCATTTTAATCTTCTCTATAAATTGGGTACGGGCAGGCATGATTACTTACTGAATCCATCTTAATTTTTTTTACTTTCTGATGAAAGCATACTTGGCAGAGTTTTTTGGCACTTTTATTATGGTGCTTGTAGGAACTTCAACAATAGTTGCTTCTTCATATTTTTCGCTTGTCAATAATCTTGTCATTAGTGCTTCCTTCGGGATTATAGTGATGACAATGATTTATGTTTTCAGAGGCACATCAGGCGCACATATAAATCCTGCAGTTAGTCTAGCCTTTTTTTTCATGGGGGATTTAAGCCTGTCAAGATTTTTGATATATTTATTTTGTCAGCTTCTTGGAGGTGTTGCCGCGTCAACAGTGGTTTCTTTGCTGTTTCCGCTGACCAAAAATTTTGGTGAAACAACGCCAAGTATAGAACTCTTATTTGCTTTTGGTATAGAATTATTGATATCTGCAGTACTCATGACATCTATTGTATTTATTGCCTTTCACAAAAAATGGTCAAACTTAACTGCCCCTTTTGTTGGTTTTGTTGTTTTCGTTCTTGCCTTCTTTTTTGGTCCTTACACAGGAGCAAGCATGAATCCAGCAAGAACATTTGGCCCTGCAATATTTTCTCAAACCACCGATTTTTTATGGTTGTATTTCACAGCGCCGTTTTTAGGCACCTCTATTATAGGTTTTGCATATCGAGCATTCACCAATCCAAAATAGGTAGCCCTTTATTTTTTAGAAATTTATTGGTTTTACTGAAATGTTTACAACCAAAAAAACCCATATGTGCGCTGAATGGTGATGGGTGTGCAGCTTTTAAAATAAGATGTTTATAGGAATCTACTAAATGGGCCTTACTTTGAGCAAAACGCCCCCATAAAAGAAAAATTAAATTTTCTTTTTCATCAGACAATTTTTTTATAACACCATCAGTGAATTGTTCCCAACCTTTATTTTGGTGACTTCCCGGGCGACTTTTTTCAACGGTTAAAACTGAGTTAAGTAACAAAACACCTTGCGTTGCCCAATGGCTTAAGTCGCCGTTTTCTTTAATAGGAATTTTCATATCATCCTGACGTTCCTTAAAAATATTTCTAAGAGACGGTGGAATTTTTACCTTAGAATCAACAGAGAAACAAAGACCATTGGCTTGTCCATGCCCATGATACGGATCTTGACCAATTATTACAACACGCACCTTATGGACGGGCGTATATTCGAATGCTGCAAAAATTTTTGAGCCAGATGGAAAAATTATTCGACCAGCTTTTCTCTCTGATTTAATGAATGAGACTAGGTTGACGAAATAAGCTTTCTCCCACTCGGAAGACAAGAATTTATGCCAACTCTCTTCTATAGTTATTATAGAAGACAAATCTATCCAATGGCTTGCTTCAAATCACTGATAAGGTCGTCTTTATGCTCTATTCCAACACTAAGTCTTATTAAAGAATCTGACAAACCGGCCTTTATTCTCTCTTCTTTAGGAATACTAGCGTGAGTCATACTTGCGGGATGACCAACCAAACTTTCTACACCACCCAAAGACTCTGCTAATGTAAATATCTTGGTATTTGATATAATTTCATGGGCTTGAGAAACTGAAGAATTTTCTAATTCAAAACTTATCATTCCACCAAAATCTTTCATTTGTTTAGCTGCAATATGATGATTTTGATGACTTTCCAATCCAGGCCAATGCACTTTTTTGACACGAGTATGATTGTTGAGAAAATAAGCAACTTCTTTCCCATTTTCAGCATGTCTTTGCATTCTAACTGCCAAGGTTTTTATGCCCCTTAGAGTCAAAAAAGAATCCATTGGTCCGGGAACAGCCCCTGAAGAATTTTGATAAAAACGCAATTGTTCTTCAAATTCTTTGCTATTGGTAATCAACGCACCCATCACTACATCTGAATGTCCTGCAATATATTTGGTTACTGAATGCATGACAATATCTGCCCCCAGATTTAAAGGATTTTGCAAATAGGGTGAAGCAAACGTATTATCAACCACAGAAATTGCCCCATGTTTTTTAGCTAGTGAGGTTACATGCGCTATATCCACAATTTTTATGAGCGGATTGGTTGGGGTTTCCATCCAAACCATGGCAGTATCTTTATCGATAAATTTATCGACTTCATTGGCATTCGACATGTCTATAAATTGAAATTGAATGTTATATGGAGCAAATACTTTCGTGAATAATCTATAGGTGCCGCCGTATAAATCGTTGTTGGCAACCACTTTTTGTCCTGGTTTTATCAACTTCAGTGCGGTGTCTATTGCAGCCATACCGCTTGCAAAAGCCAATCCATAAGAACCATTTTCAAGTGCGGCTAATGAATTTTCTAATTGTGTCCGTGTTGGATTGTGTGTTCTAGAATACTCATATCCTTTATGGTCACCTGGTTTTTTCTGTACGTAGGTAGAAGTTTGATATATAGGAGTCATTATGGCTCCAGTTTCGGGGTCAGGGTGCACACCTGCGTGAATGGCTTTAGTATTAAAATGCATTGTTTTATGCAAAGTTAAATTGTTCTTTTTATTTAATTAGCATGCCATCTTTCATAAGCAAAGTCCGATGGCTTTGTTGCGCCAATTGTTTGTTATGTGTTACAATTACAAAAGTTTGACCCAATTCTTGATTTAAATCAAAGAAAAGTTGATGTAGTTCATTTGCATTTTCTGTATCCAAATTCCCTGATGGCTCATCTGCGTAAATAACTCTTGGTTTATTGGCCAAAGCACGAGCAACAGCGACTCTTTGCTGTTCTCCACCTGAAAGCTGATTTGGTTTATGGTTAAGTCTATTTGACAGGCCCAATAAATCAAGTAGCTTTTTTGACCTCTCAAAGGCCTCAGATTTCTTCTTTTTTCCAATCAACAATGGCATGGCAGCGTTTTCAAGAGCTGAAAATTCGGAGAGGAGATGGTGAAATTGAAAAACAAATCCAATAGTTGTATTTCTAAAACTATCTAATTGTTTTGTTGAAAAAGCAGAAATTTCTTGATTGTTGTAGGCAATTGTCCCTGAGTCTGCTTTTTCTATGGTACCCAAGAGTTGTAATAAGGTTGATTTCCCAGCACCTGATGGGCCAACAATAGAAACAATTTCTCCCTGCCTGATTTTTATGTCAAGGTCTTTTATCACATGAATTTGACCAAAAAATTTATTAAGTCCTTTAGCTTCAATCATTATTTATCATTCACTTTATTAAATACTTCTTTAATGATCCTATCTGCATCTTTAGTGGTTTTTTGTAAAATCTCTAAGCCTTCTTTTCGATAGCTTTCAGCAATTTTCGTGTTAGACAATTCCTTTGCATTGATTAGTACGTTCATATAAGCACCTTCGACAGCTGTTCTGGTGCATGCTGCCCCAACGCCAGCATCGCTCACCGAAGCCTTTAATCCATTTTGTGTCATTTCGGCACAAATGGTCAAGGTTTTAAATGCAGTTTTCATTACCTCAAAAGGAATTTCTATCGCACCAATAGTAGCTTTCTCTAGAGCCTCTGTTCTTATTTTTCTCTCGTCTTCCGATGCTTTTGGCATTTTTAATGCTTCCATTATTTTTCCAAAAGCTTTTGTGTCTTCATCTACAAGAAAGTTGAGTTTGTCTTTTACTTTTTGCGCTTCTTCTGCCCATTTTGAATAATAGTCTATTTTTGACTCCCAACCTTTTTTATTGGCCGATAAATTGGCAACCATTCCTGCTAAACTTGCGCCAAGAGAACCAACATATGATGATATTGAACCTCCTCCAGGTGCTGGACTTTCGCTAGCTGTTTCATCCGAAAAGGAAGCTAAAGACATTTGTATAAGTGGTCTTTTTTCCTCTTGTTTTAATCTGTATTCAATAATTTTTTTTGCAGGATCAAAAGGACCTAATTCATCAAGTCCCATTGACTTCACTGCAATTTTTATGATTTCTGATTCTGATACACCTAATGATCTACCTTGTTTTTTCAAGTAATGTTTTCCAGCATCCAAAATTGCTTTGAGTGGTATAAGACCAACCAACTCACTACCCGTAACCTTTACGCCTCTTTTGGTAGCGCTTTTATTTACTTCGTCAAAAAATGTATGAAGTGGTGTGATTTTGTAGTCAACCAAATTTGCTGATATCTGGGCAACCCCATATTCTTTGATATACCAACCAATCGCTTTTACTGCTTTGCACGTTCCTGGCATTCTTATAGGGTTGTTATTTTTGTCTCGCTCAATTTTGCCAACATAAGGATCTCCAATCCTTTTGACTCTTCCTGCCTCCCTGACATCAAAAGCAATCCTATTGGCTATTCGAGTTGAAGTTGTATTTAAATTTATGTTGTATGCGATTAAAAAGTCCCTTGCACCTATGTTGGTTGCTCCAGCTTGGGGATTCATCTGGCTGTGGCCGTAATCAGGTTTCCATGCTGGCTTTTGTATTTTTTCAAACATACCTTCATACTCACCCGCTCGAATGACAGATAGGTTTTTTCTATTGGTATTTTTTTGTGCCTCGCCATAGATGAATACAGGTATTTCGGTTGTTTCTCCTATTCTTTTCCCTAAAACATGTGCGTATTCTGCAACTTGTTGCATGTCGATATTGGCAACTGGAATAAGTGGACAAACATCGGTTGCTCCCATTCTAGGATGCTCTCCTTGGTGTTTTGACATATCAATAAGTTCTGCAGCTTTTTTAATTGCCAATTCAGCTGCAAAAATTACCGGCTTAGGCTCGCCGACGAAAGTAACTACGGTTCTATTAGTTGCTGCTCCAGGATCAACATCCAATAAGGTTACTCCTTCTACTTTTTCAATTTCATTTGTAATTGAATTAATTATTTGCAGGTTTCTTCCCTCACTAAAATTGGGTACGCACTCAATTAATTGCCTCATTTAAAGGCAAAGAAAGACATCTAAACGAATTTTAAGCTTCTTTTTAGTTTAAAAGATGCGTAGTATTGTATTATTATGAACAAAATAAAATTGTATTTAATTGTTTCTTGCTTTGCAGCTTTGATGTTTGCCTCAAGTTGTGGGGACGATGCAGGAGACAGCCCCAAGAAAAATGATGTTCCTCAAGATACTACGCCAACAGTTGTTATTGATTCTTCAAATGGTTTCATTCTAGGAGACGATCAATATTTTGTCGCCAATTTGAGTAAGACAAATTCTTCAGTCTCTTATGACGAGAACGATAACGCCACAACTATTAATATTTCTGGAACTGATCTAGACGGTGAACCTATAATTATCAATGTTAAATTCCCGGGCCAATCTACAGGTTCTTGGATGTTTGAAGATGCCAATTCTACTACCGCTTTGTCTATTCGAAAATTTAATAACACAAAACTTTATGCTTCTGACCCTAGTGACGCGAATGGTAAACTTGTTGTAACCAAATATGGTGCAGTGGGCGAAACAATTGAAGGTACATTTAGCGGATTGTTTAAAGAATCAATTAGCTCAACTGAAGTGTCTAATGGTACCTTTAAATTAGAAAGATAATTGCTAAACTTATCAATTAAAATTAAGCTCTACTTTTAGTGGGGCTTTTTTTGTTATTATACCTATACCTTTGTCTTATGTTACAAAATCATGTTGCTTTAGTTACAGGTGGCTCTAGAGGTATTGGCAAAGGTATAGTCGAACATTTTGCCGAAAAAGGTGCAAAAGTTGCGTTCACTTACAACAATTCTTCCGAAAAAGCCAACGCCATTGTAGCTCACTGTAAAAGTAAATTTGGATCAGAAATAAAGGCATATAAGTCCAATGCCGCCAAATTTGATGACACCGAAGAATTAATAAAAAATGTTTTAACTGATTTTGGTCAATTAGATTGTCTAATCAACAATGCCGGAATTACACAAGATACGCTTTTAATGAGAATGAGCGAAGACCAGTGGGATGAGGTAATCAGAATTAATCTAAAATCAGTATTTAATTTGACAAAAGCCAGTTTGCGAACTTTTTTGAAAGCAAAGAAGGGTTCGATTATAAATATGAGCAGTGTAGTTGGCATTAATGGCAATGCAGGCCAGGCAAATTATTCGGCCTCCAAGGCCGGTATTATTGGTTTTTCAAAATCAATTGCCAAAGAATTAGGAAGCAGAAATATTCGTTGTAATGTTATTGCACCAGGATTTATTGAAACAGAAATGACGGAAAAGCTTGGTGAAGAAATGGTTGAATCTTGGAGAAATCAAATCCCTCTAAAAAGAGGTGGTTTGCCACAAGATATTGCTCAGTTGTCTGCTTTCTTAGCTTCCGATGAATCGTCCTACATCACTGGTCAAGTAATTTCAATCTGCGGTGGTATGAATATGTAGCCTATGCCCCTTGATCAAATTGATATTGATAAGCACGACTCACAAATGAGCTTTTTTGAACATTTGGAAACGTTGCGGTGGCATCTTTTCCGGAGTTTTGTAGCTATTTCAATAGGGGCTGTATTCTGCTTCATATTTAAATCCTTTGTTTTTGATACATTAATTTTTGGTCCAAAAAAAATAGATTTTATTACTTATCAATGGCTTTGTAAATTGTCTTATTGGCTATATGAAAGCGACCGAATTTGTATTTCTGAATTAAAATTCTCCGTCCAAAACATCACCCTACCTGGCCAATTTTTGTTGCACATTAGTGTAAGTTTTATTGCCGGCATCATATTGGCATTCCCCTACATACTCTATGAATTTTGGAAATTCATTAAACCAGCTTTAGAAAAGTCTGAAAGAAAAAAATCTCTTCAATTTATTTTTTGGTGTTCTGTACTTTTTGTTTTGGGTATTTTATTTGGCTACTTGATTTTATCTCCAGTTTCGATAAATTTTTTGAGCAATTATTCAGTGTCAGCAGAGGTAAAAAACATTCCTAGCTTAAAGTCTTACATAAATTTTGTTGTAGTCCTAACCTTTGCCACAGGTATAATCTTTGAATTGCCCGTTTTTATACTTCTTCTTGCAAAAATTGGATTAATTAGCACGACTGTTCTAAAGAAATATAGACGACACGCGCTGGTTATTATTTTGATTTTTGCCTCTATCATTACACCACCAGATATTGCAAGTCAAATTTTATTAACAATTCCTGTCTACATTTTGTATGAAGTCGGAATAAGTTTAGCTTCCCGAGTAGAAAGCACATACAATGACTAAGTTAACGATAGCGATAGGCAATGACCATGCCGGTACAGAACTGAAAAACTGCTTAATCAACCACTTTAGGGAAGTTTGCAGTTTCACTAACTTCGGAACAAATTCTGCAGATTCTGTTGATTATCCTGATTTTGCTCATCAAGTGGCACAAAGCATTGAAAAAAAAGAAAGTGAATTGGGTATATTAATTTGCGGTAGTGGAAATGGAGTAAACATGACCGCGAACAAATACAAAAATGTACGTTCTGGTTTGGCATGGAATAAAGAGGTCTCGATATTAATCAAAGCACATAATAATGCAAATGTTTTGTGTATTCCTGCTCGATTTGTTTCAAAAGAAGACGCGATAGAAATTGTTGAGCACTTTTTGCAAACCAATTTTGAAGGTGGCAGACATGAAAAACGAGTAAATAAAATTCCAAATAACTAAGGCAACAACTCACCGATTATTTCAATCTGTTGAAAAACACGCTCCGTGTGCGGAGCATCAGCCAATTCTGCCGTTAAGTCTTGCCCTGCCCAATGTTCATAATGTTTGCCATTTATCCATAGTTTGCTTTTGGTTAGGTCATAAACGACACCTTTATAAGCAACCCAAATTTGATCCTTGTCTTGTCCATTATGGAGTGACAATTGTCGTTTACTTATTTTATTTTTTCTCTCCAAAATTTTTGACTAAAAATAACAGGACAAGTCCTACAATAAAAAAGCTTATCATAACAAGTACACTAGTACGCATCGTGCCAGTAATTGCGATGGCCAAACCAAAAAGAGTTGGGCCAATGATTAAGCCTATTTTCTCCAAAACTTCATAAAAACTGAAATATGATGCGTAGTCATTTGTCTCTGGTAATAGTTTTGAATAAGTACTTCTTGAAAGTGATTGTGTTCCACCCATTACAAAGCCCACCAAAGCAGCCAAAACATAAAATTCTTTTGGTTCAGTAATGAAATAAGCAAAAGAAGCAGCCAAAACCCATAAAAGCAATGAAAACTGTAGAACCCTAACATTGCCATATTTTTTTGACAACCTAGACATTGCAGTTGCCCCGCCAATGGCAATTATTTGAATAACTATTATACTAATAATCAGCCCAGTAGTATCTTTATTCCCTTGAGCATCTATTGGCCAATTTATTTCTTTTTCTCCAAACATAGCAGCCAATAACATGACTGTTTGAATACCCGTGTTGAAGACAAAAAATGCAAGCAAATAACGTAAAGTTTGCTTCTGTTTCGTAAATTCCAAGAATGTGTTTTGCAGCTCTTTATAGCCGTTTGTAAATAAACTTCCCTTCTTTTTTTTTGGTGCACCTTTTGGCAATCTTTGGACAAAAAACCATCCGAACACTATCCACCAAATACCTACTATCACAAAGGTTTCCTCCACCTTAATAATTGCAAAACCTTTCATAAGGACCAATATGATCACCAGTAATAGAACACTTCCTATGTATCCCAATGAAAATCCTTTAGCGCTTATTTTATCTTGTATCTCTGTGCTGGCGATTTGTGGTAGATATGCATTATAATAAACCAATGAGCCCCAAAAACCTAGACTGGCAAAAAAGATTGACGCCATACTTAATTCTAAGCGGTTAACATCAAAAAAATAAAGTGACATACAAGAAATTGATCCTAAAGTCATAAAAATCTTCAAAAAGGTCTTTTTTCCATCGGTGTAGTCTGCTATCCCACTTAATAGGGGAGCCAATAAAACTACAACAAAAAAAGAGGCACTAAAAACGTATGAATATAACTCATTGTTAATGAACTGCCTGCCAAAAAAAACTACAAAATCAACCTCATTTCCATTTACCAATTGCTTGTTACCTGCTGTTTTGGCTGCATAAAAAATGGGAAAAATTGTAGAGGTAATGACAAGACTGTAAACTGAATTGGCCCAATCATACATGGCCCATGAATTCATTATTTTAGGATTATTCTTTCCCTGCATGTTACAAGGTTAAAATCTTTTTTTAAGAAGAATGCATCATATTATTCACTTTATCCATCAAAAGTGATACTAGGTCATTACAATGTTCTTTTGAAGTGCCTTCTGCGTATATTCTAATTATTGGCTCTGTATTTGATTTTCTTAAATGCACCCAACTATTTTCAAAATCGATTTTTACACCATCTTCATTATTCACATTTGCATTCGAAAATTCTTTTTCTATATTTCTCAATAGTACGTCAATGTTAATTTCTGGGGTAAGTTGAATTTTATTTTTAATCATTACATAATCCGGATAGGATTTTTTAAGCTCTGAAATAGTTGTCGACTTTTGAGCTAGATGACTCATAAATAAAGCTATACCTGCCAAAGCATCTCTTCCATAATGTAATTCAGGAACAATTATACCACCATTTCCTTCTCCGCCAATTACTGCATTTTTATCTTTCATTTTTTCCACAACATTTACCTCTCCTACTGCACTTGCATAATAATCAACTTCATGTTTATTACAAATATCTCTAAGTGCTCGACTAGAAGACAAATTGGAAACTGCAGGTCCTTTTTTGTGTTGTAGTACATAATCTGCAATTGCTATAAGCGTATACTCTTCGCCAAACATTTCTCCGTTTTCGTCAATAAAACACAACCTGTCAACATCCGGATCTACAACTATTCCCAAATCAGCTTTATTAACTTTTATCCAATCTGAAATCTGTACCAGATGTTTTTCTAATGGTTCAGGGTTATGAGCAAAATCCCCAGTAATCTCTCCATTTAAAACCTCAAAATTTTTGATACCAAGTTCCTTTAACAATAAAGGTACAGCGGTTGCGCCTGTTGAGTTAATCGCATCAACTACTACGTTAAAATTCTTTTGCTTTATCAAATCTTTTTTCACCAATTCCATTTGCATGATTTCAGCGATATGAAATTTTTCGTACCCTTCTTTATTCGAATATTTTCCCAACTCATTTATGAAAGGATAATGGAAATCTTCTTCAGCGAGAGACAATAATCTCTTACCTTCTTCATCAGAGATAAATTCACCAAGTGCATTAAGCAGTTTTAAAGCATTCCATTCCTTCGGGTTGTGACTTGCTGTAAGAATGATTCCACCCTGTGCTTTTTCCATAAAAACAGCCATTTCTACTGTTGGTGTTGTACTTAAGCCTAAATCGATTACATCAATTCCACATGACATTAAAGTTGCAGTAACCAATTTGTTGACAATATCTCCACTCATGCGTCCATCTCTACCCACAACAACTTTAGGTTGTTTATCATTTTCAAGTACCATTTGAGAATAAGCGGTGACAAATTTGATAATATCTGGTGGTGTCAATCCTTTTCCTTTGACTCCACCAATTGTTCCTCTGATTCCTGAAATTGATTTAATCAACGGCATGATGTAGTCAAATATCTCATTAAAGATTCATTTTTCCTTTTTTACAGAACTTAATTTTTCGTTAAGGAATAAATTGAGTAGAAAATAATACGTTTAATTTAGTGTACAATTTTACTTTTGTGTAGGCAAAGGAGTTCATCGCTTCGTATTTAACGAAGAGGAAAGTCCGGACAGCATAGAGCAGTGCACTTCCGAAAGGGAAGGCAGGCCATAGGCTTGACAGAAAGTGTAACAGAAAAAAACCGTCTGCCAATAGCAGATAAGGGTGAAAATGTGGGGTAAGAGCCCACACACTTGCTTGGCGACAAGCATTTGGTACAAACCTTGCACGCTGAAAGACCAAATAGGCCAGTGATAATGTGGCTCGCATTGTTGGTGGGTAGGTCGTATGAGTTGACTTGCAAAAGTTGACCTAGATAAATGATGGACCTCCATTTTGGAGAACAGAATCCGGCTTACGAATTTGCCATTTTTTTATATTGAATATGAAGAAAAAAAGGATATTAATTGTAGATGACGAAAAAAGCATCAGAGATAGTTTGGTAGAGATTTTAACTTACGAAGATTATCAAACAGATGTTGCAAAGGATGGACCTGAGGGGCTAAAGAAAATAGAAGAAGATTTCTATGATCTTGTTTTATGCGACGTAAAAATGCCCAAAATGGACGGATTGGAATTGCTTGAAAAGACTAAAAAAATAGATTCAGAAATTCCATTTATTATGATTTCAGGACACGGAACTTTTGAAACGGCTATAGAAGCAACTAAAAAAGGAGCTTACGATTTCATCTCCAAACCTCCTGATCTAAACAAATTACTTATTACCATCCG
>MDTB01072557.1_pt1 | contig 13013 bp, 13 predicted proteins | sample 811161 | NCBI WGS metagenome assembly MDTB01 (sample SAMN05326650, study PRJNA326480) | marine metagenome | isolation source: seawater | place: Mediterranean Sea | collected 2009 | reverse complement strand
GGTTTTAGTTAAAAAATATTTTATCTTTTTAATAAGTATTGTTCCAAATTTAGAAAAAAATTTTATTTCCAACAATAAAATTGCACTTTTTTATTAAAAAATTTTTAAAAACTTAAAAAAACTTAAATTATGTGCCTATAAATTGATAAATCAAAAATATTTTTTTAAGTTTCCAAAAAAATAAAATTAAATCATAATTAAATACAAAACTATGGATTTTTTCCTGGATACAGCAGACTTAAACGAAATCAAAGAACTTTCTGATTTAAAAATAATATCTGGAATCACAACAAACCCCAGCTTAATGTCAAAACTTGGAATTAAGGGAAAGCAAAACTGGAATAATCATTATAAAAAAATATGCAGTTTAATTGATGGTCCTGTTTCCGCAGAAGTTATTTCTACAAGTTATGATGAAATTATTGAAGAGGGATTAGAATTGTCAAAGTTAAATAAGAATATAGTTGTTAAAGTCCCCATGATTAACGATGGTATCAAAGCAATTAGTTTCTTTAGTAAAAATAAAATTAAAACTAATTGCACTTTAGTATTCTCTCCAATTCAAGCTTTAATTGCAGCCAAAGCTGGAGCTACATATGTTTCTCCCTTTATAGGAAGATTAGACGATATTGGAGAAAATGGGTTAGATTTAATTGAATCTATAAGAATAATATTTGATAACTATAACATGACAACAAAAATACTTGGTGCATCTATTAGATCAAATACACATATCGAACATTGTGCAGAAATTGGAGCCGATGTAATTACTGCACCATATCAAACACTCAAGAAAATAACTTATCATAAATTAACTGATTCTGGATTAAAAAAGTTCCTAGATGATTACAACAAAACTATGGTTTAATAGAGCTTTTAATTTTATCTAAAATAACTACAACTTGATTTGTTAAAAGAGTTTTATTGTCATTTATAATTTTAAAATCAGCATACTTTTGTTTCTTATCATCACTCCATTGGTTTTCCATTCTTTCTAAAACTTCCCTCCTATTTAAGTTATCTCTTTCTATTATTCTTTGAATTTTTAATTCTTTGGGTGAAATAATTAAAACACTATAATCTAATTCTTGATTTAAACCAAGTTCAAAAATTAAAGCAGATTCTTTGAAAACTATATTTGAATATTGACACTCAGTCCATGAGAGAAAGTCTTCTTTAACAAATGGATGAACGATTTTATTTAGTAATTCAAGCTTCTTTCGATTAGTAAAAACCTCAGATGCTAAAAATTTTGAATTTAATTTATTTTTTAAATATGAATTTGATCCAAAATGATGAATTATTTTTGAAATTAATTCTGTTTTGAAATTCATTAATTTTTTAGCATTTTTATCTGAATCATATACTGGGTAACCAAAATTATTCAATAAATTTGAGACAACAGTCTTACCGCTACCTATTCCTCCAGTTATACCAACCTTAATCATATCTGATATTTATATATTCTACGTTTGATGGATAAAACTTTACATTTGAAATTAAAGTAGATTTGGTCTCCTCATCAAAAAAAATATTTATTTTATCGGAGTTTGAAATTTCAAACTCTGAATAATCACAATAAATTAAAAAATCACTTTCATTGACTTTTTCAAAATCATCCAAAGCAATCCAATATGATAATTTTACATTGTTTGGATTCAAAATAAGCTCAGTATTTTTTGGTTTATTTAATACTTTTATCGGAAGATTTATGTTAACTTGTGTATACCTTGCAACATTTTGTTGTATTTTAATATGATTAAATTCAGATACAATCAAATCATGATTTAATAAAATTTTCACATCTCTTTCGATATTTTTATTTACATTTTTTAAATTAATCCATTCTGTATCCAAACTATCTATTGTATCTAAAATAAAAGATGGCCCAAAAATATTCATTGATTCTGGACTAAACTTAAATGATCCATATTTATCAAAGTTTTTTGCGTAGGTAATTTTTTTATTTATACGTATTGGAATTTTTTTTTTTCTTTTTAAACTAAAATTTAACCACAATGTATCGGGTTTAAAATCAATTATTTTAAAATTTTTAAACAAATTTGAAACTTTTAATTTTTCGTTTTTAGTAATAAAGACAAATTCATTTTTATCATTTTTTAAATTTGAAACATCTATATCAACAGATCTATTGAAAAACATTTCTTTAAAAAAATCTACACCATATCCCAGAGCATTTATCTCAATGATATGATCTGGTTCGTTTTGAAGAAACATATCTATCGGATAATTTTTATAATTTACATTTAAATATATTTTTTCGTTATAATTTTTTGATAATTTGATTATTACCCAAAAAAATAGTGAAATAATAAAACATAATATAATAATACTATTATTATTACTATATCTAAATAGTTTGCTAATTAAATCCTTAATCATTTTTTATGTTATTATTATTAAATATAAAAAATTAGTTACTATATTTAAAAAAAAACTGTAAAAATGCAAAGTGATATTCTTATTTTAGGTATTGAATCTTCATGTGATGACACTTCTGCATCAGTAACTAAAAATAATCAAGTATTATCAAATTTAATAGCTAACCAACAAATACATAAAAAATTTGGTGGAGTTGTTCCTGAATTAGCATCAAGAGACCATCAGATAAATATAATACCAGTTGTAGACAATGCTTTAAAAACCGCAAAAGTCTCAATTAATGATATTAATTATATTGCATTTACTGAGGGGCCTGGATTAATTGGATCATTGCTTGTTGGAAGTTCATTTGCTAGATTTTTGTCATTATCATTAGATATTCCTTGCATAGGTATAAATCATATGAAAGCTCATATTTTATCAAACTTTATAAATTCTGAACCAAAATTTCCATTCATATCATTAACTGTATCTGGAGGACATACTCAATTAGTTCTTGTAAAATCCTTCTCAAACATGAAAATAATAGGACAGACTTTAGATGATGCAGTAGGAGAAACTTTTGATAAAAGTGCAAAAATCTTAGGGTTAGAATATCCAGGTGGACCAATAATTGATAAATTATCAATTGAAGGAGACCCAAATTCATTTGAATTCACAAAACCTAGAGTAGACGGATTAAACTTTAGTTTTAGTGGACTAAAATCAAATATTGTTCAAAGAATATCCAATCAAATAAAATCTGATAAAAACTTTATTAAAAAAAACTTAAAAGATCTTTGTGCATCAATTCAAAATACAATAATTACAATTTTGATAGATAAAATTGAAAAAGCTTTAAAAATTTATAATATCGATAAAATAGCTATATCAGGAGGAGTGTCTGCAAATTCTGAATTGAGAAAGCGAATTTCAACTAAATGTAAGATAAATAATTGGAATTTATATTTACCTGAACTCCAATATTGCACGGACAACGCTGCTATGATAGCAATTAGCGCATACTACAAAATCATAAATAATGATATAACTGAAGCTTCCCAATCAGTTTATTCCAGAAATAATTGGTAACTATTTCCTAATTTCATCAACTATTTTTGCAAAATTGTAATCTTTTTTAGTAACAACACATCCAGCATCATGAGTTTGAAGTTTTAGCCAAACTTCGTCAAATTTTACAATTATTTCAGGATGATGATTTAATTTTTCCGAAATTTCTGCAATTTCGTTCAAAAATTTTATTGATTCATTAAAACTTTTAAACTTAAATTTTTTTTTTAAAGCTTTTTTCGTTGTTATCCAAGTCATTCAAAATTTGATTAAATTATTATATATTTTTTCATACAAGGGTAAAATTCTTGAAATATCATAATTTTTGGCTTTATTTAAAGCATTATCAGAGAATTTCTTGTACAAAATTTTATCACTCAAAATAGATATAGCATCATTTGACATTTTCTCAATATCGTTATAATTTGATGTAAATCCTGTCACTTTATCTTCATTTATAATTCCTCCCGAATTTGAGGAAATAACAGGTAAACCATGAGACATTGCTTCAAGTGCTACTAAACCAAAACTTTCTTTTTCTGATGGCAAAATAAATAAATCTGAAATAGATAATAAATCATCAATGCTTTCTAATTTACCAGTAAAATATATATCATCTCTAAATTTGGAGTTTCTACAAATATTTTCAATTTTACTTCTATCTGGTCCATCACCAACTAAAATTAACTTAGCATTAATTTTAGTTCGAATATTGGTAAAAATTTTAAATACATTATTAACTTTCTTAACAGGCCTAAAGTTAGAAATATGTATTAAAATTTTATCAGATTTATCAGCAAAATTTGATCTAATTTTTTGATTTTCCTTCTTTTTTTTAAAGTTTATAAAATTTGGAATAACATTAATTTCTTTTTTAATTGAAAAAAAATTTATTGTTTCATCTTTTAAAGAATTTGATACACAAGTAACAACATCTGACTTATTTATTGAAAATTTAACAATTGGGTGCAACGATGCAGATTTTCCCACCAAAGAGATGTCCGTTCCATGTAATGTAGTCACAATTGGTATATCAATATCTTCCTCATTTAACATTTTTTTTACCAAATATGCTACAAATGCATGAGGAATTGCGTAGTGAACATGTAGTAAATCAATTTTTTCATATTTAATAGTCTCATATAGTTTACATACAAGACTAATTTCATATTGAGAAAATTCAAATAAAGGATAATCAAATACTGAGACTTCATGAAAAAAAATATTATTGAAATGTTTATTTAATCTTACAGGCATTTTATAAGAAAAAAAATGAATATCGTGCCCCTTTAATGCTAGACCTTTTCCAAGCTCAGTAGCTATAATTCCGCTTCCTCCAAAAGTTGGATAACATACTATTGCTATTTTCATAAAATTGAATTATAAATTATATCCTGAATTTCTGTCCTAACATTATTTTTAATCAATAAATCATTTTCTGCATTTGGATGGATTCTGTTTGATAAAAATATGTAAATTAAGTCATATTTGGGATCATTCCAAACTAAAGTCCCTGTAAAACCCGAATGACCATAACTTAGTTTTGATGCAAGATTACTTGATGGCCCATCATCATCTAATGAGGGCTTATCAAAACCTATACCTCTCCTATTAATTTTTGGAGGAAATTGGTATGAAGTAAAATATCTTATAGTACTTTTACTAAAATATTTTTCATCGCCATATTCTCCCTCATTTAAATACATTTGAAGTAATTTAGCAAGATCATTAGCATTTGAAAATAAACCTGCATGACCACCAAGTCCATCTTGCATTGCAGCTCCCGGATCATGCACATAACCCTTTAATAATTGATTCCTAAAATAATTATCATTTTCAGTAGGTACTATATTTTTTGATTCAGTTTTTTTAAGGGGATTATATGTTATATAATTTGCACCCAAACTCTCAAATAAAGGATCTATAATTTTATCAATTTTTTCATTATAAATATTTTCTATAATTTTTTTTAATAAATAAAACCCTAGATCACTGTATTTGTATTTATTTTCGACTAACATTTTTGAATTTATAATTTGAAGATAAATTGAATCAACATAAAAATCATTCAAAAATATTTCATCTGCAACTTCAATATTGAAATTTTTCTTTCTATTTTTAGAATAAATATTTTTTTTTAGACGCCCATAATCATCAATAGTAGAAATGTAGAAAGGTATCCATGGGTAAAGTTTAGCTGAATGTGTTAAAATTTCATTAATCTTAATATTAGATTTAGGATTTTTTGAATCTAATGATAAGTAAAATTTTAAACTTTTATTTAAATCAATTTTTTTTTCCTCAACCATATTCATTATAATTGGTAAAGTTGATGAAATTTTAGTAATTGATGCAATATCATAAAGACTAAAATTGTTAATTTTAATTACTGAGTCATAAGTCTGATATCCATATGATTTGTTAAAAAAAACTTTAGAATTTTTTGCAATTAAAATTTGACAGCCTGGAATTGATTTATTGCGTATTGACATATTAACTATTGAATCAATTTTTTTTAAACTATCAATTGGGAAATCAACTTCTTCGGGAGAAGTGTATTTCAACCTTTTTATAGATCTCAAATTTATTCCCTTTCCGACCCTAAAATTAGAATTAATAGTTATTGGTAGTTTACCATTAATATCAAATGCACCATAAATTGATTGTGCAACATTTGACTGCATTGAATTAGAATTTTGATATGCAATGGTTATAGATTTTGAATTTTTAAAGAAAGATTCACCTACTAAACAATATGGATTTGCAAAAATAACTAAATCTACATGTGATTTTTTTGATAGTTTGTTTACAATTTTTTTTTCTTGAGCTGATAATTCATGAATATCCCATGGCTTAAAATTGTTTTTGTGAATTGACAAAATTATTCTGTCAAAATCATTTATTCTTGGATTTTTTTCATCAATTAATTCAATATTTGAATAGTATTTCAATTGATCATGAAATGGTTTTTTGTTACCTTCTCCAATTGAAATTAATCCAATTTTTTTATTATTCAATTTTTTAATAGGTAAAGAGTTATTTGTATTTTTTATTAAAGTAATAGCAGCTTTTTCTAACTTTTTATTTAATAATTTAATTTTTTTATTAAAAAAAGATAAGCTATCTAAATTATATGAATCATTAATATTATTGAGACCAAGCCATTCTTTAGCCTTCAATATTTTATGACATGAGTTATGAATTATTTTCTCTGAAATCAAACTATCTTTCACAGCTCTGAGTATTGAATTAAGAGCAATTGAAACATCTTCAGGAAATAATAGAATATCATTTCCAGCTAATAATGCATCAATATATATAGAATTATTATCTGAAAAATCTTTAATTCCTCTCATATTTAATGCATCTGTTATTACCAAACCTTCATAGTTTAATTTTTTTTTTAAAAGAGAATCAATTATGATTTTAGACAATGATGAAGGAATATTTTTATTACTATCTAAAGATGGAATACTGAGATGTCCAGTCATTATTGATGGAATACCTTTATTAATTAATTTTTTGAAAGGTTGAATATGAACTGAATCCATAATACTTTTATTTTTGTAAATAATTGGAAGATCTTTGTGAGAATCCAAATATGTATCTCCATGACCAGGAAAATGTTTGGCACAAGATAAAATATTATTATCGTCCATAGCTTTATAGTAAGCCAGAGATTTTTCAAATACATTTTTTGGATTTTCTCCAAAAGATCTAGCACTAATTATAGGATTTTCTGGATTTGAATTCACATCTGTAACAGGGGCAAAATTAAGATGAAATCCTAATTTTTTCATAAAAATTGCAATTAAACTTCCCATTTCATATATTAAACTATCATCTTTAATAGCTCCTAAAGTTAAATTCCAAGGTAAATCTAAAATACTATCTATTCTCATTGCTAGTCCCCATTCTGCGTCAATAGAATTTATTAGTGGTATTTTTGTAATTCGCTGAAATCTGTTTGTTAATCTGATTATTTTTGAAGGATTTGATTTGAAATAAATTAATCCACCAACTCCAAAATTTGTTATAATTGAATCAACTTTGTCTAAATAATTTTTATCACCTATATAACTGTTTGCATTGATAATTAAAAGCTGACCAATTTTTTCTTCTAAAGACATTCTATCAATTAAAGAATCTGCCCATGGAGAATCAAAATTTAAAAAATTTGGTTTTTGAACATCATCAGAAAATCTGATAAATAAGCTTTTAAATAATAATGAACATAAAAATATCAGTATAAAGTTAACAATTAGAAAATTTTTCATTCATTATAGTATTAGAGATTCCTATCTAGTATATTAAATTATTTAAGGTATGTTATTTTACAGCCCTAGTAATCTCTCTTTTACCAGGAGGACCAGGACAGGACTCAATCTTAAATCCACATTCTTTTAAATTTCTTTTTACATAGCCTTTTGAACAATATGTAACTAAAATACTACCAAAATTCATTATATCATAAATTTGTTTGAATATTTTTACAGTCCATAAATTAGGTTGAACTCTTGGTGCAAATAAATCAAAATAAACTAAATCATACTTATTGCTTAAATTTAGATTTTCAATCTTAATTTTTTTTTTGATTAAATGAAATTTATCACCAAGCTTGTATTTTACATCAAATTTCGATTTATGTATATTAAAAAAAATTTTAGACAAATCTTTCTCTTCAAAAAAATTTAAATAATTCAACTTGTCAAGAATCTCCAAATTCAATGGAAATGGTTCTATTGCTGTATAGTTAATATTTTTATTAGACCCTCTGGATTCATGGTAAGAAAGTAATATATTTAAACCTGTACCATACCCAATCTCAAGGATTGATATCTCATTCACATCTAATTTTCTTAAAAGTCCATTTTTAATAAATATATGATTTGATTCAGTAATTGCTCCATATATAGAGTGATAGGTTTCATTCAGGTTTGGAACATAAATTGTATGTGAATTGTCTGATGTTTTTAAAATTTTTTTTAACAAAATAAACAAATTGGATTAAATAATTTAAATTTGAGACAAAGTTAATAATTGAAATGTTAAATTTATGAACAATAATTTTTTTCCAAAAAAATCGAGAAATTTTTTAGAAGCTTATCTTAATAATTCCTCCCCTACAGGATTTGAATCCGAAGGTCAAAAACTATGGCTCAAACAAATTAAACCATATATTGATGAATATTTAGTTGATACATATGGAACTGTTGTTGGAATTGTAAATCCTAATTCAAAATATAAAGTTGTTATCGAGGCTCATGCTGACGAAATATCCTGGTTTGTTCACTATATTACAAAAGATGGTTATATTTATTTAAAAAGAAATGGAGGATCAGATCATCAAATAGCACCATCTAAAAGAGTAAATATTCATACCAGTAATGGATTAATTAAAGCTGTCTTTGGATGGCCTGCTATTCATACAAGAACACCAAAGAATGAAAAATCCCCTAAAGTTGAAAATATATTTCTCGACTGTGGAGCAAATTCAAAATCTGAAGTTGAAAAAATGGGAATTCATGTAGGTTGTGTTGTTACTTATGAGGATAAGATGATGACTTTAAATGAAAAGTTTATAGTAGGTAGAGCCCTAGATAATAGAATTGGAGGATTTATAATTTCAGAAGTTGCAAGACTAATTAAAACAAATGGAATAAATTTACCGTTTGGTCTTTATATTACAAATTCTGTTCAAGAAGAAGTCGGACTTCACGGGGCGAAAATGATTGTTGAAAAAATTAAACCAAATGTTGCAATAGTAACAGATGTGTGTCATGATACAAATACACCAATGATAGATAAATACCAACAAGGAGATATAAAATGCGGAATGGGCCCAGTTCTTAGCTATGGACCAGCTGTTCAGAATAATTTATTAAAATTAATTATTAATTCAGCTGAGGAAAATAAGATACCTTTTCAAAGACTTGCAGCATCGAGGTTTACGGGGACTGATACAGATGCATTTGCATTTGCTACAGGAGGCGTAGCTTCTTCATTAATTTCTTTACCGCTTAAATATATGCATACAACAGTAGAAACTGCTGACATTAATGATATTCAAGCTGTTGTAGAATTGATTTATTATTCTCTTTTAAAAATCAAAGAAAATTCAGATTTTAGATATTTCAAATAGAATATTATTTTAATATTTTTGATATATCTGGTTTAAAATATGAACTACTCTTTAAAATTTTTCCATCATGTCTAAAAATTGGATTACCAGTTTCGTCAAGTTTGGACAAATTTGATCTATGAATTTCATCAAAAATGTTCTCAATTTTGTCCTGTAAACCATGTTTTAAAATTGTTCCAAATAGAATATAAAGTTGATCTCCCAGAGCGTCTGCTATTTCAGTAATATCGTTATTTTTACATGCAATTAGATATTCATTATTTTCTTCATTCATTAAATTATATCTCAAATTATATGTATTTTCACCAATATTAGATTTAATTGTTTTTCCATTTCCAATTTTAAATAATTTATGAAATTCAGCAACTTTTTTAATTTGTTTTTTCATTAAAATAATTTTAGTTATTTTTTTATTAATTTTATCAAAAATATAAATTCATTTCAAATGAAAAAACAAATTTTAATTTCACTTTTTATTATATTATCAAATAATCTATATTGTCAGGTTAAAAAAAATATATCTTTATCAGAAAGCACAGTTAAATGGATTGGGGAAAAAATTACAGGAGGACAGCATGATGGAACAGTTAATTTACTCAATGGAAATTTTATATTTAAAAATAATATTTTAATCGGAGGAGAATTTACAATTGATATGAATACAATAACTTGTCTTGATATAGAAAATCCTAAATATGCTAATAAACTTGTTGCACATCTGAAAGATGAAGATTTTTTTGCAACAAATAAGTTTCCTACATCATCGTTTGTAATTTCTAATGTAGTTTATGACGGAAAATCTTATATGATAACTGGTGATATTACAATAAGGGGATTATCCCAAGAAATCACCTTTTCAACTGATTTTCACAATGATGAAAAAACATTTATAGCTGATGCAACAATTGCTATTGATCGAACAAAACATGATGTTAAGCATAGATCGAAATATTTTTTTGATGATCTTGGAGACAGAATTATAAATGATGAATTCATAATTAAAGTACATCTTGAAACAATTAAATAATGGAAAACATAACACAAGGTCACTGGATTTTTGCTTTTATTTTTGTTGTGTGTTTCTCTATTTTCATATCTATTGCTTACAAGAAAGATCATAAAACTCACAAAATTCATTATTCTGGGGTAATATATTTTATATTAATATTGATATCTATATTTATATTAGCATACATTTTTAAAGATTTTTTAAAATAGTTAAAATAATTATTCCTATGAAAAAAAATATAGCAGATAAAATTCATGATCTTCAATTTTTTGGAGAATTTGGTGGAATCAATCCATCAATATCTGATTCTTCTTCTTTCACATATTTGAAAGCTGAAACTATGGAATCTGTTTTTGAAGGGAATATTCAAGGTTGTCATCTTTATTCCAGACATACTAATCCATCTAATAAATATTTGTCTAAAGCTCTATCAATTCTTGAAAATTCAGATAGCGCATATGTCACATCCTCAGGAATGGCTGCTATTTCTACTTGTATTCTCCAAGTTTGTAAACAGGGAGATGAAATAATTTCAAATAGGACTATTTACGGAGGAACATACGCTTTATTTAAAAATTTTTTACCAAAATTAGGAATCAAAGTTCACTTTGTTGATTTTAACAATCTAAAATTAATTGAAAAGCATTTAAGTAAAAAAACAAAAGTTATTTATTGTGAGTCAATGAGTAATCCACTTAATGAACTAGTAGATTTCTCTAAAATTTCTATTTTAAATAAACAATATGGAACTAAACTAATAGTAGATAATACTTTTACTCCACTAATTTTTACCCCAATTAATTTGGGGGCCGATATAGTAATTCATTCGTTAACTAAATTTATTAATGGAGCATCTGATGGTGTAGGTGGTGTAATTTGTGGAAAAAAAGAATTTATTGATTCTTTGAAAGACGTAAACAATGGAAGTGGAATGTTACTTGGTCCTGTTATTGACAGTTTTCGTGCTTCCAGTATTTTAAAAAATTTAAAAACACTGCATATAAGAATGAAACAACATAGTTTCAATGCTCTCTATCTTGCTGAAAATTTAGCAAAAGATGGTCACAAAGTTTTCTACACCGGTCTAAAAAATCATCCACACTTCAACTTAATGATTAAACATTATAATAAAGAATTTGGTTTTGGAGGTATGATGGTTTTAGACATGAAAAATAAAGTGAAGGCTTTTAAATTAATGGAAAAAATGCAAAGGAATAATATTGGTTATCTTGCAGTGAGTTTAGGTTACTATAAAACACTCTTTTCTTCTCCAAGTTCAAGTACATCCTCTGAAATTCCTGAAAAAGAAAAAGAAATTCTTGGAATTAGTGATGGTTTAGTTAGATTTTCCGTTGGAATTGATAATGACATTGAAAGGACGTACAAAAAAATTAAAAACATTATGAATAAAATCTAATTTTTGAAAAATAAATAACTTTTTACTTTACCATCTTTATAAAAATCCTTTACAATATAAATTTGGTACAAAGAAAGATTATTAATTTTAACTTCTCTTCCCAAAATATCAAAATATTTTCTTTCCTTCATTGATAAATAAAGATCTATATCACCAATATTTAAAACACTTATAATTTCAAGATTCTGAGATGAATAGCTATCAATTGAACCATTATACACATTTAATGTTACATTTAATAAACCATTTTCAGAATACGAATGAATAGGATTTAATTCATTTGAATATGATCCATCACCAAAATCCCAGTATACCTGAAAATCAGTACCCATTCCTAAAATTACAGGAGTGAAAGCACATACCCCATCAGCATACATAACATAAGAGAACTCCACAAGGTAATAAAAACAAGATCCATCATCTAAATTAGAGTTTGAATTGTAATTTACAGCGGATGAATCAATACAACCAGGAATCGCAATTTCATTACACTGAGACAAATCTGAAGTATTTGCATTAGGATTAAATTCAAGAAATAAAGAGTCGGTACATCCAACAATCAAGAGTATACAAGAACCATCATTAACATTTACATTGGGGTCAAAATTTATAGCCAATATATCATTACAACCTAAAACAATTTCAGTTAAACAAGTTCCATTGTCAAAATTAACATTAGGGTTATATTCAAGATAATTCTCATCCATACATCCCTCTAAAATAATGTTTAGGCATGAACCATCATTTTGATTCGCTTCAGGATCAAATTCAATAAAATTTGAATCCATGCAACCTTCAATAATTATATTTGAACATGAACCATCATTTTGATTTGCTTCAATATTAAATTCAATATAATTTTCATTAGTACATCCATAAATTATTGGTGTAACACAAGAATTTATATCAACTGTAGCAATTGGATTAAACTCGATATAAGATGGATCTGTACATCCAACAATTGAGAGCGTTTGGCATGAACCATCATCGGT
>MDTB01226671.1_pt1 | contig 13014 bp, 9 predicted proteins | sample 811161 | NCBI WGS metagenome assembly MDTB01 (sample SAMN05326650, study PRJNA326480) | marine metagenome | isolation source: seawater | place: Mediterranean Sea | collected 2009 | reverse complement strand
TTTAGTAGAAAGAAGACGAAAGCTTAATGCAATAGAAAGAATGGCTACCCGTATTGGATATATGGGTGCCGGCTTTCTTGTTGCTGGTCAATGGACGTTAGACCCAAGATTGTTTATAATAGGATTTATCTGTGTTATAATACAGGTTGGTCATCGTAAACAATGGAATTTAGTAGCACTAAACTTAAACGGTTTAGTTGCATGGATAAAACACTTAATAACTTTATAATATGTGGAGTAACAGATGGAAAAAAGGGGTAGATTACCCGAGTTGGGCAGAGTCCGACGTATATAAAAAAACAATACAAGGAGGATATTTATTAGAACATGAAACACCAAAAGAAGCGTACAGAAGAGTTGCTAAAGCAATTGCGAGAAGATTACAGAAAGCCGATATGGAAGAAACTTTTTTCCAGTATATTTGGAAAGGCTGGTTATGCTTGGCGTCACCGGTTTTATCTAATACTGGTACAGATCGGGGCTTACCTATTAGTTGTTTTGGCATTGATGTCGCTGATTCTATTATTGATATAGGTCAGAAAAACTTAGAGATGATGCTACTCGCTAAACACGGTGGTGGAGTTGGTATCGGTGTAAATCAAATTAGACCCGCCGGAGCAAAAATAACAGGTAATGGAACAAGTGACGGAGTTGTACCGTTTTGTAAAATATATGATTCAACTATACTTGCAACAAATCAAGGATCTGTCCGAAGAGGAGCTGCATCAGTTAATATCAATATTGATCACCCCGACTTTGAGGAATGGTTGGAGATCAGAGAACCAAAAGGAGATGTTAACAGACAATCACTTAATTTACACCAGTGCGCTGTGGTCGGTGACAAGTTTATGCGAAAACTTGAGCAAGGAGATTCAGAATCTAGACAAAAATGGGCAAAATTATTACAAAAACGTAAAGCAACTGGAGAGCCTTATATCCTCTTTAAGGGAAATACAAACAAGAGTAACCCAAAAGCGTATAAATCAAATGGGCTCAAAGTTCATATGACCAATATATGTTCTGAAATAACACTGCATACGGATGAATCTCATTCTTTTGTTTGTTGCTTGTCTTCATTAAATTTAGCTAAATACGATGAATGGAAAAATACAAATTTAGTATATGATGCCACATGGTTTTTAGATGGCGTTATGGAGGAGTTTATTCAACGTGCTAAAAATATGAGAGGTTTTGATAATGCGGTTAGATCAGCAACTAAAGGTAGAGCATTAGGGTTAGGAGTACTTGGTTGGCATACGCTATTACAACAAAAAGGTATTGCCTTTGAAAGTTTATTAGCTCAGTTTAAAACAAGAGAAATATTTAGTAAAATTAAAATTGAAACAGAAAGAGCTTCGCGTAAGCTTGCAGAAGTATACGGTGAACCATTGTGGTGTGTAGGAACTGAAATGCGTAATACTCATTTAAGAGCTGTAGCTCCAACCGTATCTAATAGTAAATTAAGTGGCAATATATCACCAGGAATTGAGCCTTGGGCTGCAAATGTATTTACAGAACAATCAGCTAAAGGTACATTTATAAGAAAAAATAATGAACTTAAAAAAGTATTTAGAAAAATAGGAATTGATGTTAAAGAAACTTGGGATAAAATTCTTGAAGACGGTGGATCCGTACAAGACATTAAAGAACTCGATGGATGGTTTTACGATCACCTTGGAAGACTTACCGAAGAAGATGGTGAGCCTGTAAAAAATGTATTTAAAACATTTAAAGAAATTAATCAGCTTGAATTAATTAGTCAAGCTGGCATACGTCAAGATTATATAGATCAATCAGTAAGTTTAAATTTAGCTTTTCCTTCTGTAGCTGAACCAAAATGGATTAATAAAATACATTTAGAAGCATGGAAAAAAGGAATTAAAACTTTATATTATATGCGCACTGAATCAGTACTTAGAGGAGATATAGCTGCTAAAGCTATGGATCCCGATTGTTTATCCTGTGATGGATAGACATAACTGGAAAGGGAGGTCTTATCCATGCCTCCCAATCTAGTTATAGGAACTTTGAGTGTGGTGCTCATTTTTTTTTGTTCCTTTTTAACGATTTAACTCTTCTAGGTTTACCAGCTGGTTGTCCTAATCGTTTTTTTTCTGCTATTTTTTTCTTTTTTTGTGCAGCTGTCATTTCTGATGCTGTTTTAGGTGTAGCAGATGATACTCTTTTTTTAGGTCTACAATAAGGCACACCTCTTTTTTCGCCTTTAGATCGACCACATGGTTTACCAGTACGAACATCAATCCATTCTTCTTTAAACCATCTTTTAAGACTTGCCCCTTTTTTTGTTTTCTTTACAGCCATTATTTTATATTTCCGCCTCTTTTACGACATTTAGCAATATAGCCTGATGCATATGCAGACGGGAATACCCTATATTTAGCTTTTGCTTTTCTATAGCACTTATCTTTTTTTGCAAGGGGCGATCCTAATACTGATAAGGGTAATTTATTTCTTTTCACAGCTTTCACAGGTTAATTTTTTAATAATATCTTTTTGCATATTTATAATCATCTCTTCTAATTGATCATTTCTTACTTCCATTTGATCAGCGGTAGCCTGTAATGATTCATTTTTTTGTTTAATTTGTTCTAATTCTTCAGGGTTTTTACCAATTATAGTATATATAACTACGGACATTGACCCTACCATCATTCCCACAATACTTACAAATACATCTTTGTTAACTGGTGGTATTTGATTAAATGATAAAAACAAAAGCAAAAATATAATTAATAAAAATATTCCTGCAGCGCCTACATAATGCCTTAAATCTTTTGTATTTCTGTAACTCATTTTGAAAACGTTTTTTTAATATAGTTAAACACTCTTTTTATTTTAGTAATTATTTTGTCAATAAAATCTGGAATAAAATTTCTATTACTATCTTTAATTTTACGCGAATGATATGCGGTAACTAATAATAATAATGTTAAAACGGTTAATAGTATAATCCAATATGTCATAATTAATTTCTTTTTGATGATCTTTTGCTTGATCTTTTACTTGATCTTTTACTTCCTTTTCTTTTCTTTTTCTTTTTTGTTTCTTGCATTCCTAATTCCCAATCTTTCCAACCGGCTAATAATGCAATTCTTTGCCAGGTGTCTGTTTCTTCTGCTAAAGCATTTTGTATATTATCTGCTTTTTGTATAGCTCTATCAAGTGGTAAATTAATAAATGCTGATGTTAATTTACCTATAGCTTCATTAGCTGGGTTATCAAAACTTAATCCTTTTTCATTTATTTCTTTTTTGTTCCATGAATAAATTCTACCCGCAGATCGCACTTTAGAAATTTTAGAGGATATAGGTGGTGATATATCTAATAATTTTAATGCCGCATCTTCATATTTAGGGCTTTTCTTTTCAGATTGTTCTATAATTTTTAATGCAATATTTTTTCCTACCGAAACAACTGCTCCGGCAAATCCAATACCTCTTAAAAAACTATCAAGCATGCTATTAGCACCTTTTATATATTTATCAGATTCTTTTTCTTCTTCTTCATCATCAAACAATGTTGCAAATAAAGCTTGCTGTAATGCTGTAAATATGATATTTTGCGCTACTCCATAGTAAATTATCTTTGAAATATTTGTTTTAGCATCGCCACGTTTATTTTTAAGATCCAGAATAGCTTTTTTAGTTAATCTAGCATACTGAGCAGGTGTGTTTGCAAAAGCCAATATCATGCGTCCTAATGGACCCGCTTGTTGCTGACTAATTCTATCAGGTCTACTTGATTGTTGTGATTCTTCAGCTGTTTCACTAAAATCAATCATCGCTTGTTTCTCTGCTTCAGCTTGAGACATACCTTCTTTCATTAAAGATTTTATTCTATTTCTATAAAATGTTGCGCCCCCTGATGCAATAGCAATACTATCTGCAATTTGTGTAGGCAAAAATCCTAATTTAAGTAAACCACTTATAACTCCTCTGGCTTTATTTGAATCATTTGCAGCCATTTCAGCAATATCAGATTCATTTACATTTATTTTTAAACCGCCTCTTCTATCTTTTAAAAAGTCAGAATTCATTAGTTTTGCAAAATCAGACCAATATTGTTTTTGATTAGCAAATGCACTTGCTGCAGCTAATAAATTATTATCAGACCAATTAATAAAGTTAATTGACGATATTGTTTGAAGTACAGCTGATCTTGTATTAAAAAACATAATAGCACCTACAGAATTTGAAATCCAATTAGTAAGTCTAGTAGTAAGAGCATCTCCACCATAAGATCTATTACGACCAGTTTCCATACGTTTAAGTATGTTTTCTAATGCAATCCTATATGGTTTACCATAAATTGCTTGAAGTTTATTTAAATTTTCATTACTAAAAATAGCATCAACATTACTTTGCCAATCTTCTAAATATTGTTTTCTTTTAATTGTATTTAATGAAGCTAATATATCCTGATCAATTGAACCAGAAGTCCAACCAGCTGATGGTGTTGCCAATCCATCTGGTTGCATAGCTAATAATTGATCTCCAAAATCTTTTAATTTTTTGTCTTTTTCAACGTATTTAATTAGTTTATCAGCATTTTTTGTTTCTAAACCAGGTATTTCAATGCCCTCTTTATTCCACATATATACACGGACAGCTTGTTCTCTAGTAAATTCTTCACCCTCAATTTTTTTACGTAAATTTTTAGGAGCTATTTTAAATGTTTTAGCAATAGCTTTATATCTAGCGGTTAATGCAACACGCTCTTTAGCTATTTCTCCCATTGCTTTAGCATAAGGATTTAATAAAGTTTTTTTATAAAAATCCATTTGCTTATCACCTTTTTTACCTTTTCCTAGAGTAGCATATAATAAACCAACAAAATCTTCAGCAGATGGTGGAATAAAAAATTTAAATTTTCCTTTTTTAGCACCAGCCGCATTAGCTGTTGCTTGATCATATACTTTATCTGCAGAAATACCTGTTTTATCTTCAAGTATTTTATTAAATTCTTCAGATAAACTAAATTTAAAATCTATTGGTCTATCAACAATTCTACTAACTTCTTCAGTCTTTTGATCTTTATCTAAAAATTTTCTTTTTTCTGCAACTTCTGGTTGTTGTATAACTTCCATTGTAGCATCTAAAGCTATTTCATCCGCAAGTAATTGCGCTAAAGATGTTTTACGTGAGTTTGCTAAATTAGCATATACATCAGGACCAGTAAAGTAATCAACAAATTCTTTTTTAGTTATTTCAGATTTTGGTTTAAATATTTTTTTACCTATTTGTGTTTTTTCTCTTAATTGTTTACCTTCTTCATTTGTAACTTCTTCAGTAAATAAACCAGAAAACTTTTTATTAAGCGTTTGTTGAGGAATAGCTTTAAATATTTTTTCAAAATTATCATCTAAGTATTGCTTATATGCAATGCCGGTTCCTAATAAATTTTTAAATGTTTTAGTTAAATCATTTCTAAAACTTTTTGTTAAAGCTGATCTAAATTTTTTACTATCAACAGGTGGTAATTTAGTACCAAATGTTTTCTTAACTGAATCACGCACTTCTTGTACTGCCTCATCATTTAAATTTATTTCTCTTCTTAAACTTTTACGTGCATCTTTAGATTCTTTATCTTGTGGTTGTGTTACAATATCATCTGTAACTTCTGTTGCAGCAACACCTCTAGCTTCTGTAACATCTTCTGTAAACTTTTCACCTAATATACGACGTGAAGCTTCTATAGCTCTAGCTGGTAAATATTTGTTTATATAAGCAGCTAATGGCACACCTGAATCTGGTTTATATGCTCTAATTAAATCAAATAATCCACGTTTACCAGTTTCAATTTCATCTGTTAATAATTGACGATCAAAATTTGGTGCTTCAGATCTTTTTTGAACTAATTTATTTACAATAGGTTTAAATTCATTTATAATATCTAAAGCAGCTGCTTCACCTTTTGCATCATATAATTCTTGAACTTTGTCAGATGCAATATCAGCTTTAGATTCTTTTACAATACTTTCAGCTTCTTTTATTGCTTTAAGCAAATCAAACAAGCCACGTTCACCTGTTTCATCTTCTTTAACAGTTTGTGGTTCAATTTCATTAACAGTTTCTGCTTCTGTTTCTGTTAACTTACCTGTTGCTTTTGTTTCTGTTAATGCTATTTGAGATTTACTTAATTTACCTTCTGAAATGTTTTTATTATAATCTTTAACAAAATTATATACATCTCTACCAGTATTAAATTTAACTTTAACACCAGCGGCCTGAAGAGTTCTTCTTATTACATCACCTATTTTAGTAAATATATTTTCATTAAAAGTAATATCACCCGTAGCTAATGCATCAGAAAATAAAGTTATAGCTTCTTCTGCTTGTTCTTCAGCAGATTTGTTTCTATATTGATTTAATCTTTGAGCGTATTTACTATCCTTAACTTGATTAACATCAATTTTATTTAAATATTCACTAAGAGCATTTCCTAAATTAAGTTGAGCTTCGGGATTACCTTTAACGGTTTTGTAAAGCAACGCATGTAAAACTTCATGGAAAGGAGCTGTAACTGCTTGGTCTTTTTTAGCTATTTCTTTATTTATTACAATAGTTTGTTTACCTGTATTACGATTTTGTATAATAAATGCTTGCTGCTCAGAAGCTTTTTGACTTACTTTGCCTGGTATGTTTTGCTGTAAAAATTCATTTATAGCTGCTGCATTTTCAAAAGATTCAACATTTATATCAGATATTTCTGAAACAGCTTCTGTTGCTTTTTCAATGTTTTCTTCAAGCATGATACTATTAATTCTATTTTGAGAATCCTCATATGCTGTTTTAAATCCTTTTAAAGCTGTATTATATTGTTTTCTATTAATATTACCTTCATCAAATTCTTCATTTAACTTTTGAACTTTTGAAATTTGTGTATTAGCTAAATCTCCTAAATTATTTATTTCATCAATTTGCGTATCAGATAGTTTATTTATTTTATCATTATTTTCTGTTACACGAGTAGTTATTTTAGCTTTAACTTCGTCTATTTGATTTTGTATACCTTCTTTTACTGTGGGTGATCTTGAAAGATTATATTGTTTATTTAAAGTACTTAATTCTTCAAGTTCTTGATTTATTGCTTTAACATCTGAGGGAGGTCTTGAATTACTACTAGCTAACAATCTAGCTCCTTTCATACCCGCACCTCCAAAAGCTCCTTGTAATCCGCTTTCAAATCCTTGTTGTGAAAATACAGCATTAACAAATTCTCCAGCAGCTTCTTTTTGACTACCAGTTTCACCTAATTTTTTATTATATTCTTCAGCGCCATATTGAAACATTTCAGTTCCAGCTTCAACTCTTGCGGCTCCTAAAACCGCTAACCCTTTAGCTCCAAATTGTCTTCCAATAATAGTTTTAGATATTGATTTAGCAGCTTCTTTTTTTAACGGAGCAATCATTTTACCAAGACCAGTATTTTCAGCAAAAGCTTGGAAGTATGCAATACCCATAGGTTTAGCTGTATCTGCTTCGTCATCTTGTATAAGTTGTTCTAATGATTTTCCTTTTCTTTTAGCTAATCCTTTATTGTATTCTATATAATTATCTGCTGCATAGTCCATAAAATATCCAGCTCCTGCAGTTAAAACACCATAAGCTGCTGATCCTACTGTATTTAAAAAAGCACTTGCTATTGCAGCTCCTCCTTTTAAAAACTCACCTTCTTTAAAGCTTTCAATAATTTCAAGAGTAGGTTTACGTAATTGTTTTTCTTTTTCTCTTTCTGGTATTTTTTCTAAAATTTCTTCAGTACCTAATCCTTCTGTAAGAAATTCATTGTCTTTATTTTCTTTAATAAATTCTTCTACATTTTCTTCACCAAAAACAGAGTTAGCTATAGCAGCACTTGCAATATCTAAAGCAGCTGAATCTCCTGTCCAAAAATCAGCAACTCTTCCAAAGTCTGTTCCAATATTATATAATGAATTTTTTATAGATTCAAAACCAGATACTTCAGCTGACGGTAAATCCGAAGAAACGGTTTCCGAAACTAATTCCGTATCTGCGCTTACGGGTGCTACAGTTTCCTCCACAACCGCACCCGGTGCTGTGGGAGTTTGCTTTCCCAATTCTTGGGATTCATAATATTTTATAACAGCTGCAATATTTTCTTCAGATTCACCTGCATCAATCATGCGCTGAACAATAGCTTCTATTTCATTCATATTAAACTATTTTATTTTGTTGTATATTTTTGCAATAAATCAGCTGCATTCATTTCATCTTGAGTTGGTGGCTTAAATTGATAACCTATATCTTTAGCTTCACCTGGTTTGGCACCACTTAGTTTTAAAACTTTATTTACAAACTCTTGGGCACTTATTGACTTTTTAAATTCTATAGCCTTAGTGTCCGGAGTACCGGCTAATTTTATTTCAACTGCATCTGTAATTTTTTCGTCATCATCAGGCCCTATAAACTTAACAGTTTCTAAACCTATCCTATCTAAAGCTTCCTCTACTTTAGGATTAATTACATCAGTTCCATCTTCATTTATAATAAGCTCTACATCTCCTGTAAACACGCCAGCACTATTCATACCAATACCTAAACTTGGTGATGCCTCTTGTATATTTTCATATACTGTAGTTATAGTTTCTTTTCTTGTTTTTTCTTTTCTTGTATCTGCAGTTTCTTTTTTAGGCTTTGGAGGAACAATTAATTGTCTTTTAGAAGTTGCAAGAGCAAAATCGCCTTCAATTTGAATTACATCTTTTTGAGATGCAATATCATTTAATAAAAGTTCAGTATAAGCTTTTCTTACGCCTTCTTCATTATCTGTTAACGGAACTTCAGTTGATTGATTTAATTGATTTTTCCAAACATTTCTTTTTTGTTGATTGTCTAAACCATAATAAGCAGCAACTTGTCCATCTAATGTTGCAGATGAAGCATCAACAATAGCCTCTTTATTTATTGTTTTATATAGTTGTTTATATTTATCTCCACCAATTGTAGTTGTAATACTTTCTTCTGTATTTAAAAATTGTTCTTTATAACCGCCTTGATCATTAAGTATTTGTTTGTCCACATCTTTTAAAAACTCTGTTTTAGTATCAGGTATATCGTATAATAAACTATTGCCAGATTGCAAATATTTTACTGAATTTAAACTTCGTATTAATGATCCATCTTCACGATAAGCCATCATGTCCATAGAACCATCTTCTAATTGAATCATTCTAACTGTTCCTCCGGGTTGTCTACCACTTGCTACTTGTATAAATTCTTGATTTATTAATCTTTCTTGCTCATTTTCTCCAGCAACACCTTTAGTATATCCTAACTCGTTTTTATTTTGTATACTTAAATAATTTTGGCCATCAGCTTGCATAGAACCTACGAAAGCTTCTGCATCTATTAGTGTTGTATAAGAATCTTGTAGTAATTTATTATAATATGCTCTGTTTTGAGGATTTGTTTCAGTAAGCAAAGCTATTTTAGCATCTCCATATTGTTTTATAGCATTATCAGCTATTGGTCGCAATTCATCTGATAATTGATATTTTTTTGTTTGTTGTTGAAAATTAGCATTCATTTTAGCTTTTTCAAGATCAACCTTATTAAATAAATCTTGTTCTTTTTTTAAAGCTGCTTTTTGCTCTTTAAGCAATTTTTCTTGTTTTTTAGCATACATCTCAATGCCTCTAGCCGCTTGCTTTCCAACTTGTGCTAAACCTGCTGCATATATCTGACCTGCTTTACTAGGTTGTACTATTTGTGGATTTCTATAACTCATAATTTATTTATATTAAACGAAGTTTATTAAGGAAAGCTAATTGGTTGAGGTTTGTAAGTTGTGTATTGACTAAAATTTGAAGATCCTCCAGGAGAAGGACTTGTACCACCACCTTGATAGCCGCCTGCAACTGAAGCTCCTATATTTCCTAAAGCACTCATACCCCCAGATATTATACCTGCTTGATCCGCTCTTGCTTGATTAATATTTACTTGGTTTTGAGCTTGTTGCCCTGCTAATCTATCTAATTGTGTTTGTTCTCTTATTTCTTTTTGACCAAACATAAATTGTTTACCAGCAACATCAGCTGATTGCATTCTTTGAGCTTCACTTAATTGAGCACCTTGAACTCTTTGAGCTTCACTTAATTTAACTTGTTGCAATTGAGCTTCTCCTTGTGCTTTTAATCTTTCATTACTTAATTCTTGTTTTTCAATATCTGCGGACACTTGTTTTTTACTTTGTAACGCTGCTTGAGCTAAAGCAGTAGCGCCTCCTGCACTAGCACCCGTTGCTCTTAAAGTATCTAATGTATTAGCTAATGCTAAATCTGATTGTTCCATTTGTATTTCAGCAGCACCAGTTGCAACACCTAAATCACCATAAGGATTAGACATCATACCACTCAAATCTGTAGCCATTGAGCTAAGATCTCTTACATTAGCATAAGGATTAATAATAGGTTGTCTTTTATTTTCTAAAGCAGTCATTTTTCTACCTATTCTTTCTTTTTCTTTTTCTTCTGCTTTACGCTGCTTTTTAGCTCCAACAGCGCCAATAATAGTACCGCCTAATGAAACTGCCGCTGAAGCGATACCAACTATTAACATGCTCATAATTTACTTGTTTTAAATTTAAATTCTTCATAACTAGATGAAGCTAATATTTCTTCTAACTCCTCAATGTTTTTAATATTATCTGGATTTTTATGCACTGTTACAAATGTACTATTAGTATGAGCATATATTATCCTTTGATCTCCAGCTTTAGATTTTTTATAAAAAGGCGCCGAATACTTTATTATTTTATTATTTGTTTTAATAGATACAGTGCCTTCAGTTAAAAACCACGCATGGTCAAATGTATGTATTGCGCCTAATACAATACCTCCAGCGTGCATTTTCATTTCTCTTAGATAAATTTGATCTGCAAAAGTATGTTTAACAGGAAAAGCTTCATGAGTTGCTATTTTCCCATTATTATGTACTAAAACAATATCGTCATTTAATTTTTCTATTTCCATTAATAAGATGATTCTATGTAATCCGAAGATACAGCAAATAATTCTTTTGCACCTCCTGGATCAGTAACAGAATCAGTAGACACTTTAACTGTTGCAAAATAACCTTTAATACCTGTAACGGCATTACCAAATATTACTTCCCCAGCCGCAGCTACACTGTTGTTTACTAAATTAGCTTTGTATTTGTTTTCCATACGTACAAATCCAGCATAGTTAATTGGTGGAGTTAATACATTAGGAAATTGATTGCCATAATTATCATAAGCACCTTCGTTATAACTATATACTTTTGTAGTTACATCTTGATTTACAGCAGATACAGCTATAGGATTACCAACTTTTTGTAAATCTGATTTAAAACTATCAACTTGCCATCCATTATCACCTTCATAATTAACTGTTTTAAAGACTTTTGATAAGCTAACTTGAGGATTAAATACAAACTCGATAGAAGATGCACTGGTAGCACCATAAAACGTTCCATGGCTTACATCAGCGCTATAATGAACATATAATGCTGCATCGTTAAAAGTATAAAAGTTATTTTTTAAACTTGTTCCTAATGTTGGCTTATAAGTATAAAAACTTTCCCAACCTTTTACATCTTCATTAAATGATAATGTATGATATGTAGGATTAGGAGCGGGAGCTCTATTCATATCTGGTTGTAATGATAATACATATTGTTTATTATAAATATCCCACATACCCATTGCTTTACCACTTGTGGTTGTACTATTTAATGAACTTAAATTATCTCTAAAAAAGTCATACATTCCATATTTAGATATTTCAGATAACCCATCAACTGATAATCTTAACACTGCATTTCTTTCTTTATCGGTAAAATATTTTCTATAACCATATACTGCAAAGCTTTCTGGATTTTTACTTATACCAAAGTTTCCAGCAAAAGCTTGTATTTGACCAATTACATTAGGTCCGGTAGTTACAGTAGCATTTCCTTCGGCTGAATAAATTGCATCTTTATCAATTAAAGCTCTATTAACTTTATTTTCTTGAAATATTATAAGATTTGTATCTTCCGCGTATAACTTTTGTATTGAACCATTAGCAGGATCAACAGACTTAGTAATATCTTCACCAACTGAAAATACATTAGTATCATTAATACCTGTTCTTGAATTAAATACTCCTGAATATATTAATGAATTTTGTTTATGTATAGCATTAGGTTCAGATTCAACTAAATAAGCACGCACACCATAATCTACATTAGTATTATTATAACCACCACGTATTCTAGCTTCTTCTACAAACCATGATTTTTGTTGATTTGCAGTTGCATCTTGTGGAATAGCTTTAGGAGAACCATTAATACCATTCCAAATAACATTATCGCCGCTTGCATCTACAACTTTTCTTAATATAAAGCTGTTGAAATATTTAACTTCTACTACTGCTGCCATATTTTATTATTACTTATTTATTATATTAATTACTGCCCTGTTTCTGATGGTGTTGCAGTTCTAGTTAATTTTTCTCCAGTGCTATTAAATTGAGCTGCCCATCTTCTATCTTGATCAGTATAAGCAAAGTTATTTGTAATTTGTTGTCCTTTACCTTTTACCCATGAATTCCATGTTCCATCTCTACCTGTTTTAGTGTTATTAAATGCAGGAACATAGGTATGCCATTTGCCAGAAGATTGACTAGTTGGTGTCCATTTTGTTGATAATGCTGAATCTGTATAAAATTGAGTTATATATTTAGAATGCCATTCTTTTGCAAATACCGATACTGAAGGAGTTGAATTTTTTAATGAATCAGTGCTCGCACTATCACCACTTGACGAAACTTTATATTCAAAAAATGTTGGTGATGATGAAGGACAAGTAGGGTAATCTTTAGGATAATAAAAATCTCCATATTTTATTGTTATTTTATAACGGTTACCATTATAAAAAACAGATGTTGTTTCAGGACATCTAACACTTGATAATGTTGGGTTTAAATTATTTAAATTTATAGTAATTATT
>MDTB01229584.1_pt1 | contig 13015 bp, 15 predicted proteins | sample 811161 | NCBI WGS metagenome assembly MDTB01 (sample SAMN05326650, study PRJNA326480) | marine metagenome | isolation source: seawater | place: Mediterranean Sea | collected 2009 | reverse complement strand
TGTACAGACTTACCAAATTCGTGTCGAAGAATATGCAAAGTCATGTTGGAGTAACCAAATGAACGAAAGTAAAAAGGGAGGGTAATACCTCCTTTTTTTATGCTATAATAAATACAGATGGAGACCTGTGTTCAACTAATGGAAAATACACTATTCAGTCCTTCCAATAAAAACTTTTTATCTCCAGTTGGTTTTAAATTTGTAATTGGCAGAACCCCTAACGTAGATTACTTTTGTCAGTCTGCATCAATACCTCCTATAGAAATTGGTACTAAAGAGATCCAAACACCAATCAAGGATTACACAATACCTGGTGATAAGATGAGCTTTGGTGATTTGAGTTTGAGTTTTTTAGTAAACGAAGATTTAGATAATTACTATGAGATATACAAGTGGTTAAAGGGACTCACAAACCCTAAGCATCAAGAAGAATTTTATCAGTATCTTGATACTGTAGATGAGAAAGGAAGAACTGAAGACTTTGATAAACAGATGAGTGATGCTCGCTTGTTAGTTTTGAATAGTAATTACAATGCGATATCAACTGTCAACTTCTTCAATATATTTCCTACCAGTTTGAGTACACTTGAGTTTGATGCATCAGTTACTGACGTTAATTACTTTACAGCACAGGTAAATTTTAAGTATACTATATACGAGATCACGGATAAGAATCAGAAGAAAGTATGAATCTAGACACCTTGAATGATATGTGGGAGAAAGATTCCCAGTTAAATGATGAAAAATTAGACCATGACAGTTTAGAGATCCCCAAGTTACATGCTAAATATTTAAGACTTTACAATAGCTTTACTACCCTACGGGATCAGGCAGAGTTAGATCTAAAGCGTACCTACCGTCATAGGTGGGAGTACTATACTGGTAAAGCGGATAAACCATTTCCCATAAAACTCATCAAGACAGATGTTCCAATATATCTGGAAGCTGATGAAGTATACTCTAAGTCCGTTCTTAAGCTCAAGTACTATAACCAGATGGTTGAAGCATTGAAAGCCATTATGCAGGCTATTAATAACCGATCATTTTATATTAAGAATGCGATTGAGTTTGCGAAATTTTTGAAGGGTTATGAAATCTAATGTCTACATTCAGAAGAAGAACGAAGTTTACCTAACAGTAGAATGTGAACCCCACGTTCAATACGAGTTGGCAGACGAGTTTACCTTCGAGGTTCCTCAAGCGAAGTTCATGTCAGCTTATAAAAAGAGGTATTGGGATGGGAAAATTAAACTATTCTCACCAGGTACAGGCGAGATTTATGTTGGTCTTCTCCCTTATATTGTTGCGTTTTGCGAGCAAAGAGGGTACGAAGTCATACATCGGGACAACGAATTTTACGGACTTCCATCGGAAGTGGATGAATTCGTTACTCCAGAAGGACTAGGAGACTGGATAAAAACATTAAAATTACCACATAAAGTTAGAGACTATCAATATAAAGGTATCTACGAAGCATTACGCAACAAGCGTAAACTATTACTATCGCCTACAGGATCTGGTAAGTCTCTAATGATCTATGCCCTTACACGATTCTGGGCAGCAAAGAATTTACAAACACTCATAGTAGTTCCTACAACATCTCTGGTAGAGCAGATGTTTAAAGACTTTGAGGACTATGGTTGGAACGCAAAGGCACATTGCCATAAAGTATATGCAGGTACTGATCCTAGATCTGACAAAGATGTGATAATAACCACATGGCAGTCAGTGTATAAACTACCTAAGACATACTTTGAGAGATTTGGTGCTATAATAGGAGATGAAGCACACCTGTTTAAAGCAAAGTCATTAACAAGTATTATGAATAAACTACACGATTGCAAATATCGCGTAGGTTTTACAGGTACATTAGATGGTACACAGACAAACCGCCTTGTACTTGAAGGTGTATTTGGTACTGTTGATAAGGTTACTAAGACAGAAACCCTTATTAAAGAAGGGCATCTTTCTGAATTTGAGATCAAAGTACTGATACTCAAGCATGATTCTACTACCTTTGATAACTATCAAGAGGAAATGGACTACCTTGTTGAGCATGAAGGGCGTAATAAGTTCATACGAAACCTAGTTTGTGACCTATCTGGTAACACTCTCGTCCTGTTCAACTACGTTGAACGGCATGGTATGCCCCTTTTTGACATGATAAATAATAAGGTAGGAGAAGATAGATTAGTCTTTTTGGTACACGGTGGGGTCGATACTGAGGACAGAGAGAAGGCAAGAAGAATCGCTGAAACTACACATGACAGTATTATAGTGGCATCCTATGGGACTTTTAGCACTGGGATTAATATTCGGAACTTACATAACGTTGTCTTTGCTTCGCCATCGAAATCGAAAATCAGAAACCTCCAGTCGATCGGTAGGGTCTTGAGGAAAGGAGATCATAAGACCAAGGCAGTCTTATATGACATTGCAGATGACATATCGAAAGGTTCTAAAAGAAACTATACCCTTAATCATCTTATTGAAAGAGTAAAAATATACAATGAAGAAAACTTTAACTACGAGTTTATAGATGTCAGAATCAGATAAAGATAAGAAACCAGAATTTCTCGCGGCTTTGAAACTAGTCTCTGGAGAGGAGATACTTTCTATGGTGACTCATGTACAAGATGTAAATGGAGATTACTTGATAGTAGAAAACCCAATACAGGTTGAGGAAGTTAGTCTTCCGAATAAAGTAATTGGTGCAAAGGTTCAACCATGGATGAAGTTTTCTAAAGAAGAAGAGTTTATTATACCGAAAGATAAAGTTATAACTATAGTAGAGGTAGATACTGAAGTTCAGATCTTCTATGCCATGTCTCTAAGGAAGTTGGGCGGTGACTTTATCAATGGGTCTGGTCGCCTAAGTACCGTAGAGGAAGCTAGAGTTAACTTAGATAAACTATTTGGTATATAACCATCCCTTGAACTCGCACACTCGTAGTGTACACACTTTACTACCACTTGTCAAGCCCCCCTTGACTTTCCCCTTAAAACCTTGTAAAATATAGACAAAGAGAAACCGATATGGCCGTTAGAAAAAGGGTACAGAGTGAGCATTATGTAAACAATAAAGAATTTCTAGAAGCACTTGTTGTTTTTAAAGCACAGTGTGCTAAAGCAAAAGAAGCAGGTGAATCCAGACCACCAATCAGTAATTACATTGGTGGATGTTTTTTAAAGATTGCTACACACCTATCATACAAACCAAATTTTGTCAACTACATGTTTCGTGAGGATATGATATGTGATGGCATAGAGAACTGTGTTCAATACATAGAAAATTTCAATCCAGAGAAGTCTAAGAACCCTTTTGCTTATTTTACTCAGATTATATACTATGCATTTTTGAGAAGAATACAGAAAGAAAAACGTCAGTTGGAGATAAAGAATAAGATTCTAACCAAGTCTGGATATGATCAAGTGTTTCATACAGATGACAAATCAGGTCATTCAGACTATAATACTATTAAGGAAAACGTAGAAATAAAAATTAATAATGCATGACATATCCCGTAACCATCGTAGATGACTTCTTCGATGATCCTGATAAAATTGTTGAGCTTGCAGAAGAATTAAATTGGTATCAACCTGATACTGGAAACTGGCCAGGTACAAGAACTAAGCAACTTCATGTAGAAGATAACAAGTTCTTTTTATATTTTGGTGAGAAAATACATAACCTTTTTCATGATTCACTACCTAGTTATTGGGAGTTGCAAGCTCATTTTCAAAAGATAGAACCATTCTCAGGTGATCAATGGGATAAAAGAAATCAAGGTTGGATACATCAAGACCTTGACACATGGTTTGGTGGCATAGTATACTTAACAAAGAACCCTTGTCCCAACTCAGGTACTTCAATATATACTGCTCACAATGGGTTTTCCCATCAATCATCAGATGAGATGAAGTACAAAGAAATGCTTTATAGAGGAGAAGATATTATTCCTGAGCATTATAATGAAGCATGGGATTCTATGAGAGAACAGTATACTGAGACTGTTACCGTTGAAAATGTATACAATAGATTTGTATTGTTTAACGGTAAAACTCATCATGGAGTTAAAACTTTTGGTACTAAACCTAGACTAACACTAAACTTTTTTGGAATGCATATGACAGGACACCTTCCACCATTACTAAGGTCAAGATGAAGATAGCAATAATAACAGATCAACACTTCGGTGCAAGGAAGTCCAGTAGAATATTCCATGATTTCTTTAAGAAATTTTATAGAAATGTATTCTTTCCTACCCTAAAAAAACGTGGCATCGACACGGTTCTAGACTTAGGAGATACATTTGACAACCGTAGAAACTTAGATATATGGGCAGCACAGTGGGCAACCCATAATTATTTTGATGTGCTAAAGGACATGGGAGTACAAGTTCATGCCTTAGTAGGAAACCACACAGCATATTTTAAGAATACTAATCTAGTAAACACTCTCGTGACTACAGTTGGAGAGTATGATAACGTAACAATATACACTAAAGCAACTGAGGTGGAGATAGGTGGACTACCTATTCTATTCATACCTTGGATTAATGAAGAGAATCATGACGAGACATATAATCTGATAGGGAAGAGTAAGTGTCCAGTAGCAATGGGACACCTAGAACTCAATGGATTTGAAGCACATCGTGGTTATATTATGGATCATGGTGCTGCTACTTCTCCCTATAGAAAGTTTGACAAGGTATTCTCAGGTCATTATCATCAAAGAAGTACGAGAGAGAACATAACATACCTAGGTAATCCTTATCAAATCTATTGGAATGACTATAATTGTAAACGTGGTTTCCATATATTTGATACTGAAACTCAGCAATTGGAGTTTATACCGAACCCTTATGAGATATATTCTAAGATTTACTACAATGAAGATCAGTTAAATAGTAGTAAGTTTAATTATGCTAACTACACTAGTAACTTTATAAAGATTATTGTAGAAAAGAAAACTGATACTGATAAATTTGAATTCTTTATTAGTCAATTGTATGCTGCAGGTGTACATGAGATCAAAGTTATAGAGGATCCATCATTTGAACAGGATCTAAATGAAGAAATTGATATAGAAAAAGAAGACACTCTTACAATACTAGAAAAATATGTTGATGACATAGAGTATTCCGACAAACCTGCACTTAAAAGTATATTAAAATCCTTATACGTGGAAGCACTGGAGTTAGTTTGATGTACATTCTTCAATTACAAGGCAAAGAAAAAGAGGGAGCTTATGCTGTCCAAGCACAGGATGGTAAGGTTGTTTACATGTTCCTTGACAAAGACGACGCTTTACGCTATGCTGGACTTCTGGAAGCTGATGACTTCCCAGACATGTCAGTGGTAGAGGTGAATGATCGAGAGATAATTCAAGCTTGTGTTACACACGGTCATGAATATTATGTTGTCACCCCTGACGATATAGTCGTGCCCCCAAGGGATTAATTTTTGTCGAATGATTCTATTTAAAACTGTACGTTGGAAGAACTTTCTTTCAACTGGTAATGCTTTTAGTGAGATACAGTTAGATGCAAGTCCTGCTACATTGATAGTTGGAGCAAACGGTGCAGGTAAATCTACATTTCTAGATGCTATCTGTTTCGGTCTGTTCAATAAACCTTTTCGTAAGATAACCAAAGCACAATTAGTGAATGCGGTTAACGAGAGGGATCTGCTCGTTGAGATTGAATTTAGTATTGGTTCCCGTGACTATATGATACGACGTGGATTCAAACCCACGTTGTTTGAAATTTATCTTGATGGTCAAATGCTTTCCCAAGAAGCAGCGATCAACGAGCAGCAAAAACATCTGGAGCAAAGTATACTGAGGTTGAATTATAAATCATTTACTCAGGTGGTGGTCTTAGGATCGTCATGCTTTGTTCCTTTTATGCAACTCAACCCCCCTAACCGTAGAGAAGTTATTGAGGATCTTTTAGATATTCGTATCTTCTCTACTATGAATTCTATATTGAAAGAGAAAGTAAAAGGAGTAAAGGAAAATATTAGAGAGTGTGAGTATCAATATGATCTCGCAAAAGAAAAGGTACAACTACAACAAAAGTTTATTTCTACTCTTGAGGAACAATCCTCTGCAAATACTGTTAGACGTAAAGAGGAGATCATAACTCTTGAGGGTGAGATTGATTCTATTATGGTCAATGTATCTGATAACTTAGATATCTCTGCATCATATGAAAAAAGTTTGGAAGCATATGGTGATGTAGAAATAGAACTAAGTGAACTCAAGATATATGAGTCTAGATTTAAGGATAAAAGAAAAGCATTTAATAAAGAGTATAAGTTTTTTGAGAAACATGATAGTTGTCCTACCTGTGAACAAGCAATTACTAAAAACCTTAGAAGTGCCAAGAAGGTTGAGATTTCTACACAGTTAAATGAATTAGATATTGCTACAAAGAAACTTAAAAGTAATCTTGATTCTATTGTCAAGAAGGTACAGGACAAACAAGTTATCATGTCTGATCTCAGAGAGATACAGCAGAAAATCAATTCATATAATAAAGAGATACAATGGAAGAAGAGAGAGATAAAGAAGATAGAGGATAAGATATCCACAGGAGGTACTCTTAATATAAAAGAAGAGAAAAAGAAATTAAAAGATCTAGCTAGTGATGGTTTGAAGGTAGAGGAATCCCTACTTGACGCTAAGAAAGTTCGTAACGATTATGATGTCATTACCAATATGCTCAGGGATACTGGTATCAAGGCAGGTATTATTAAAAAGTATTTGCCTGTTATGAATCAGTTGATCAACAGATATCTTAAGGAATTAGATTTCTATGTGTCATTTGATCTTGATGAAAACTTTGAGGAGACTATCAAGTCTAGGTTCAGAGATGAGTTTACCTATGCTTCATTCTCTGAGGGTGAGAAGATGAGGATTGATCTTGCCCTACTATTCACTTGGAGAACTATTGCCAAGATGAAGAACAGTGCCAATACTAATCTGCTAATCTTAGATGAGATCTTTGACAGTAGTTTGGATACCTCAGGTACTGATGACTTTCTAAAGATCCTCCATACTGTATCGGATAAGACAAATGTATTTGTCATCTCTCATAAGACAGAATCCTTACAGGACAAATTCGCTTCAACCTTACGTGTTGAAAAGAAACAAAACTTCTCTGTAATCAGTAGAGAAGAATAAATAAAACACCTAGAGAATTAACATGGAAAACACTAATCCTATACCTGGTACAGAAGTTAAACTGTCACCTGGTCTCTTCCCAGAAGAACCAACAGGTGATATAACTATTAATACTGGTACTGATGGGTCTATTGACTTTGACATTGATCCTGCAGGTTATGTAAACTACCATGACCATGGAGAGATTATTGCTAAGTTAGACGAACTCAGTGCTAAAGTAGATCATCTATTAGAACACGCACATCAGGGGTATGAAGTAACCCTCAAGAAAAATGAAAGTCCCTAACTGGCAACACCATTCTAAAAAAGAAAAGAAGCGACACTTGAAACCACAGGCATTGCGTCAAGCAAGGAAACGTCGTGGACAGTTAATAAAGTGTCTACTAAACCGTCCCAAGGGGCGGTTTTCTTATTATACTGTATAGTATACAGCAACCAACATTATGAACCTAGTCAAAGAATCACTCGCTAAACTACTTGCTCAAGAAGATCTTATTGTAGAGCATCGTCAGGTAGACACAGCACAGTTTAATGTTGAGACTAGAGTTCTCACTTTACCAATGTGGCATCACAACAGCAACCTAGTAGTTGACATGCTGATTGCTCACGAGGTAGGTCATGCACTATACACACCTAACCGTTGGGACTTTGTTAATGATGTTCCTCTTAGTTTTGTAAATGTAACTGAAGACATTCGTATTGAGAAGTTAATGAAGCGTAGATATGAAGGTCTTCCTAAGACATTCTTTGGTGGTTATAATGTTCTTGCAGCAGAAGATTTCTTTAAGGTTGAAGATGTTAATTGGGACAACTTAAACATAGCAGACAAGTTAAACCTACACTACAAGATTGGTAGATTTGTAGATGTTCCTTTTGCTTCTGACGAGGTAGTATTCCGTGATGATGCATTAAACTTAGAGACATTCGATGATGCTCTTGATCTTGCTAAGAGAATGCACGCATTTGCTAAAGAGCAATTAGAAAAGAAAAAAGAAGAGAAAGTAGAAGATACACAATCAATTAGTCTTCCAAATCCACAGACACCAAACTCTAACGATGGTACTGATACTGAGCAGTTCCCTCTAGAAGATTTATCTACAGGTAAAGGTGAAGAAGGTACAGGTGGTTCCCCAGAATCAACTGACGATCCAGAACAAAGTGTAGGTGGTCAAGAAGCAGGTCGTGGTAACGGTCCTTCTGATATTGATTACTCAGCAGATGATGTTCACACAGCAGATACACTTGACGATGCAATCAGAGATCTTGCTCAGAGATTACCAGGTGATCGTGAGTTTGTTTATGTTGAAATTCCTAAGTCACTTAATAAAGAAACATTTATTTCTAATGAAGAAGTTTCAAATCATGTTAGTAACTTCTACAATAGTAAAGTATTAGTTCATCAACAAGGAGAGTTTGCTGATGAGTATGATATGAGAATGTCTAACTACTACATGGAAGAGATTAGAGAATCAGATAAAGAATATAACACATACAAAAAGCAATCACAAAAAGAAGTTAGTTATCTTGTAAAAGAGTTTGAGTGTAAGAAAGCAGCAGATGGTTATGCTCGTAGAACTATATCTAAAACTGGTGTTCTTGATACTACTAAGTTACACACATACAAGTACAATGATGACATCTTCAGAAAGATTACTACAATACCTGATGCTAAAAATCATGGATTAATTTTCAACATTGATTGGTCAGGTTCAATGTCTAATTGTATCTTCTCTACTGTCAAGCAAGTACTTTCATTAGTATCATTCTGTCGTAAAGTTGGTATTGCTTATGATGTTTATTCTTTCACTGATGGATGGGCAACTGGTACAAACTACGGATACAAAGAGACACCAGAAAATATTGGTAAAGTTATTGTTCGTAACTTCAACATGGTTAATCTTCTAACTAGCAGATCAAACAATCGTGATCATGAGAAACAGGCAAAGAACTTATTCCGTATTGCAAGATCATTCTCTACTCGTGGATGTGGTATACCAACAAAAATGAATTTAGGTGGCACTCCATTAGATGAGAGTTTGATTGCAATGAATCAAATTATCCCTGAGTTCAAAACAAGAACTGGATCACAAAAAGTTCACGTTGTATGTCTAACTGATGGCGAGGGTTATGGAACCAGTTATGGTCAAAAACTATCATATGATTATGATGGATCTGAAGTAATTGTTTCTCGTAGAATCAATTCTCTAACACGTCTACGTGACCGTCAGACAGGTCAAACATATGAGTTTGATGATAACGCTTATAATGGATCAAAAACATTTGTAACTATGTTACGTAATCGTTTTCCTGAGTGCTCCTTCATGAACATCCGTCTTTGCAATGGTGGTGATTGGGGTAGGTTCAAGCGTGAGTGCTTAGGTTATGATGATCAAGAAGGATATGAGAAGGCAGACAGAGAGTGGAGAAAAACAAAATCATTCATCTGTAAGTCTTCTGCATACACAATTCAGTATGCTCTATCCATCGGTGCACTTGAGAGTGATACTGAGTTTGAAGTTGCAGAAGATGCAACTAAAGCACAGATCAAGAGAGCATTCAGTAAGTCTCTCAATGCTAAAAAGATGAACAAGAAGATCTTATCTTCCTTCATCGAGCAGATTGCTTAGACCAATTAAATTAGTGGCACACTCATAGTACCAAAGTCCTATGAGATGTGTCATTATAATACTATACAAACATTGATTTTTTTTTTATTATGCCTTTCGAGAGAAAACTATCCGTCAACTTCATAGACGAATTACGTGACCAGTTCGGTAACAACATCGACGCATCTCACGTTAAGAAATTTGCAACAGCACAAGGTTGTGCATACCCTACAGTTGCACGTAAGTTAAAAGCATTCCAAGTTAAAAAAGGTTCATGGAACCTTACTATCGAAGAAGGCAGAGAGATTCTAGAGAAGGCAATTGCTTCTCCTACTGTTCTACCTACTGTAGAGCAAAACCTTGTTCCACAAGTTGACGAGACTTTCGTTAAGTTTGGAAACTTTACAGATGTCAAAAAGATTATTACATCTAAAATTTTCTATCCTGCATTCATCACAGGTCTATCAGGTAATGGTAAGACATTCTCTGTAGAACAAGCATGTGCACAAACAGGTAGAGAACTCATCAGAGTAAACATCTCTATCGAGACAGATGAGGATGACCTTATCGGTGGTTTCAGACTTGTTGATGGCAACACAGTATGGCACAACGGTCCTGTAGTAGAAGCACTCCAAAGAGGTGCAGTTCTATTGCTTGATGAGATCGACCTAGCATCTAACAAGATTCTATGTTTACAATCTATACTTGAAGGTAAAGGTGTATTCCTTAAGAAGATTGGTAAGTATGTAAAACCTTCTAAAGGATTTACTGTTATCGCTACTGCTAACACTAAGGGTAAAGGTTCTGACGATGGTAGGTTCGTAGGTACTAACGTTCTCAACGAAGCATTCCTAGAGAGATTCCCTGTTACTTTTGAACAGGCATATCCAACACCTGCTACAGAGCAGAAGATGCTTGATCTTCTATCTGAGGATAAAGAGTTCAACAAGAGACTTGTTGATTGGGCAGACATCATCCGTAGAACATTTTATGATGGTGGTGTAGATGAGATCATCTCTACTCGTAGACTTGTTCACATCGTCAAGGCATTCCAAATCTTTGGTAATCGTGCTAAGGCAATCACTACATGTATCTCTCGTTTTGACGAAGAAACAAAGCAAGCGTTTCAAGAACTTTACGACAAGGTTGACGCAGATGTTGACTTTGAGGTATAATGTGGTATGATTAACGCATACAGTCTTGCAGGTTCTATCATGGATGGAACCTTTGACGAGGATTATCCTATCAAAAAGAGGTCTATGGACGTACATCCAATAACAGGTGATCGCACTTATAAAGAAGAGGTGGTCTGTAAGTATGATGAGGATCAAACACTGGATCTAGCGAAGGAGTATATTAAAAGTACTTACTCGCAACATTATGCAAATGGTAATTTCCAGACGCTTGATCTCATCGAATCAATTGGAGACGCAGAAGCTTTCTGTAGATCTAATGCAATTAAGTATCTAAGCAGATACAATAAAAAAGGTCGTCCACAAGATGACATTTTAAAAGCGGTGCACTACTGTGTACTATTATATTATTTTAGTAAATGAAACTATCCAAAAGTACTCTTGACATTCTCAAGAATTTCTCTAACATCAACCAATCAATCTGCTTCAAAGAAGGAACAGAGTTATCAACTCTATCCATTCAAAAAAACATTTTGTCTCGTGCAAATGTAGAGGAGAAGTTTCCAAAAAGTTTCGCCATCTATGATTTGAGTGAGTTCTTATCTGGACTTACTTTATTTGAAGATCCTGAGTTTAGTTTTGATAATGACAACTATGTTATTATTAAAGACAAAAAGAATTCCTCAAGGTATTTCTTTGCTGACCCATCAACTATTGTTACTCCTCCTGAGAATCGAGTAGAACTTCCTAGTAAGGATGTATGCTTTACAGTAGCATGGAGTGATATCTCAAATGTTATTAAGGCAGCATCAATCTATCAGATTGACGATCTAGCAGTTGTTGGTGATGGTGCTAGTATTAAACTTGTTGTTCGTGACAAGAAGAATGATACCTCTAACAGTTATGCTGTTGATGTAGGAAGAACAGACAAGAATTTCTCTTTCAATTTCAAAGTAGAAAATCTTAAGTTGTTACCAGGTAACTATGAAGTTGTTATTAGTAGATCTAATGCATCTCTATTCAGAGATTCAAACAAAGATCTTGAATACCTAATTGCATTGGAGCCTGATTCTAAGTATGAAGGATGATTTTCTCTGGGTCGAAAAGTATCGTCCAACACATATCGAGCATTGCATCTTACCAAAAGATATAAAGGATACATTCCAATCTTTTGTTAAGAAGGGGGAGGTTCCTAACCTACTCCTATGTGGTACTGCAGGTATTGGTAAGACTACGATTGCAAAAGCATTATGCAATGAGATAGGAGTTGATTCTTATATGATCAATGGATCAGATGAGGGTCGTTTTCTAGACACTGTACGTAATAGTGCTAAACAATTTGCATCTACTGTATCGTTGACCTCATCATCTAAGCATAAGGTCATCATTATAGATGAAGCAGATAACACCACACATGATGTGCAGTTGTTATTGCGTGCATCTATCGAAGAGTTTCAAAAAAATTGTAGGTTTATTTTTACCTGTAATTTTAAGAACAAAATTATCGAACCACTTCATTCTAGAACAACTGTTATTGATTGTAATGTCAGAGGAAAGAACAAACAACAACTTGCTGCTCAATTTTTTGAACGGTGTCGTGGAATACTTACCTCAGAAAATGTACAGTTTGATAATGCAGTGGTCGCTGAAGTCGTCCAAAAATATTTCCCAGACTTCAGAAGAACACTCAACGAACTCCAAAGGTACTCAGCGTCGGGATCTATCGACACTGGCATTCTGGCGGTATTAAATGAGGTTCGACTTGGCGAACTTGTATCAGCGTTAAAGAAGAAAGAATTTTCCACTGTACGTAAGTGGATTGTAAGTAATCTTGACAATGATCCTAATGCAATCTTGAGAACTGTGTATGATAGTTTGTATGATTCTCTCGTACCTACTAGCATTCCTCAAGCGGTTTTGATTATTTCTAAATATCAATACCAATCAGCATTTGTTGCTGACCAAGAAATTAATTTATTAGCAGCTCTTACCGAGATTATGGTGGAGTGTGAATTCAAATGATTATGACTAAACTAATGAGTAAACGTGACAAGATCAGAGCACAAATGAAATCTAGATTTTATTAT
>MDTB01059520.1_pt1 | contig 13017 bp, 7 predicted proteins | sample 811161 | NCBI WGS metagenome assembly MDTB01 (sample SAMN05326650, study PRJNA326480) | marine metagenome | isolation source: seawater | place: Mediterranean Sea | collected 2009 | reverse complement strand
TATTTGTTTGTCCAGCTGGTGGCGCCTCTATAAAATTAATTGTGCTGTTTGCTGGTGTTACAACATATGCTTGATTTGCACCAAATGTTTGATGTACGTTAGCAACCCATACATCTAAATCGAAACCATCATTAACTGCTAAACCTAATCCAAAATCTTTTGTAGATCCATCACCATCATATCTAACTACACTTTTCTGGAATAATTCGTTATCAGGTGAGCGACCAATGTATGAACCCATATTATGTTATCTCCAAAGCTGATAAAATTACATCACAATTACCAGAACAATGCACAGATAATGTATCAGTAGCTTCCATTACAACCTTTTGGTCATTTCCTATGGGAACTAAAGCACCTCCTGTTGGTATTGTCGCATCTTGAATCATATGATATTGAACTCCTGAAATGTTCAGATGAACATTAGCAAGAACTGAACTCGCCGTTTTGTTTGCAATTGTCATACCAATAAGGGTAGCTTGGGTGGCCGCCGGCGTAGTGTAGACAACCGTATTTGACGATACGTTTGATGCTGGATAATTTTTAAAAGTATTTGCCATTTTTCATTTTTTCCTTATTTATTACCCTTATTTAGCTTAAAGCAATTGCAAGTGATAATGCTTCATCTGTTATTGAATTAGCTTTTGCCTCGATTATTCTTGATCTATTACCAATGTATATTCTGCCTACCATATTACTAGCATGAGAGGTGCATTGATAAAAATATGTTTTACCATCACCAGCCGTATTTGCTGGGACTTTCCAGTATAATATACCTTTGTTTTTTTGTTGAGCATCACCAGATTTTGAAATTATAAGTGACCCATTTGATGCAGTTTGAACATGAGTCATTCCCACATTTACATAAGTTGTATAATCACCAACATTAGCAGTTGCGTTTGTTGTGCGAATTACAAATGGATGAACACCGTTTAGTTTTTGTAAGTCAAAAGCGTATGTTTGCCCAGCTTGTAAATCAAGATCAGGGTTATTTCCTGGTGCTTGATCGAAAATGTAAGCTGAGGATCCGTAATTGTGTACACTAAATCTTGAGGCTACAGCGCCTGATGTATTAGCTGAAAATTGATAGAGACCATTAACATCTAAACCTATATTAGCATCCGAAACACCACCTTGTATTACAACATTACCATTTGTTGTAATGTTGTCAAATTCACCTACTGATAGATTTAAATTACCTGTTACATCTAAACTACCATCAACTTTAATATCACTACTTAAAGTAAAAGTACCACCCGTTCCTTCTGTTAAAGCATTAAGGGTGGTTACAGTTTCATCTGTTGTAGAAACGTGTTGCTGAAATGTATTAGATGTTGATACTCTATTAATAATTGCCATTTTTTATCTCTTTGCCACTATTTGTTTTAAAAGTGTTTTTATTTCTTGAAACTCATTTTTAATTACATTTACCTCTTGAGTTAAAGTTTGTATCGTAATAGTTGATTCTCTCTCTTTTTTCATTTTGTTTAACTCCATTAAATCCGTATTCAATATGGCTTTTGATCGAGAATCTCTCAAAAGTGTTGGATGATCTTTCACTTTATACATTGTCATGATAGTGCTATAACCCTAAGATTTCTAGCCGTAGGAGCTTTCGCTGTATTTGTAGAGAAAAACACGATTTTTATTGCAAAAGACCTGAATGAATCAAAACTTATGCCAGCTGAAGAGTATGTAATATCTTCTGCCTTAAACTCGCAATCGTAATATTCATTTATATTTTGATTTACAGGTGTTTGTGTTATCTTATTCATTTCAACATAAGGTAAATCTTCAAAAGCGGTAGTTTCATCTGAATCAGATTGTACTTTATAGAACACACTTATTGAAGAACCCTCAGGTAAGTTTTTAGCTAATATCACTCTTAAAGCTGTTGCATCAAAACCTTCCCCTAGAGTAACTTTTCTGGTGATATATTTAGATGAAGCACCACCATCAGAGGCACCTGTTTCGGGTCTTGCTACAACTTCTGTATTAGCACTTGAGTTAAGTAAGTTTTCTACAAAAACAAATCTACATCTATCTTGTTCAAAAACTGGTGAAACATCAGCATTTGTAGATGACATTGTAATTTGTAAATTTGCATCTGCGTTTTTCTTAAATTCTTTTCTATTTTCTAAGTAAGTATCAGAGTTAGGTAATGCTGATATACCTGCATCCATATTAGACTGTCCCTCTGTTAATAGACCTAATTTAAATGACATACTCGTCTTATCAGAGAAAGTCTGGAATGGTGCATTAATTCTCAACAAATCAAAAGCCTGATCTGGTAATGGAGCATTTTTTACAGGTTGTATAATAGAACTAATATCTCCAGTTATATTAAATTGTGCTTGGTGAATTACAAAACACAAATCAGATTCTTGAGCTGCGGTCCATGTTGAAGCATTTTGCGATTTAAACAAAGAGCCCAAATATGGTTGACCAACAATTGATTGTCCAGTATCTAATCTATTTTGACCAACTGTTGCAATATAAACATTATATTCAAATGAGCTTGTTAGAAGAACCATTGAGTATTGATCTGGTTCTAAAAATAATGGTGCATCAAAGGTAAATCTTGTTGGTTCTGGAACATTAGGATCACTTGGTATAATTACATCATCAGGATTTCTAGAAACTCTTGATTTAGCGACCACAGTTTCAGATGGGTAACCATTTAAAACTTTTCTTATTTCAAAATGAACAGGTAAAGTTGAATCTTTTGATGCAAAGAATATATCAACTGAAGTTATGAATATACCTTTTGGATTTGTAAATTCATTTACAAAGAATGTTTGTGCAAGTGGATCTTGACCTAGTGGGCACTCATTTTTAGCCTTAGCTTCGGGTGAAGCCTCAAAGATTGTAGTTAAGCTAGCTGCCAGAGTTCCTGGTGTGAAAGCGTCTATCTCATTATTCTCTATTCTTTCCATATAATAGAGCATACCAGCTTTATCTGGTTTACGACCTAAAACATTTGAATAAGTATCTCTAATGATTTGTTCAGATATGCCGAAGGTTGCATCAGTAATATCGGAATCGCTAGTACCACCATTTTCACTTAATTCTGCTCTAGCACCAGAAACTGATTGACAATTTGGTGTCTTTCTATCATCATCTTCTTGAAAAGCACATTCTGTTGCAACAGGTGTGGCCTGAGCTGGCGGATCTTGTCTTACTTCCACCACCGGTGGTATTATTCTTGATTTTGGTGTACCAGAATAATATCTAGTTTCTGCAAATGTTGAGAAAACATTAGGTGATGCAATGGAATCGGAGAAAAATATTTGATGTTCACCAGCTGCAAATTGTCGATTAGTGCCCTCATTGTTTGGTATAACTAATCTACCTTTTGCAAAACCGTTATCATCAGAAATAATTAAACATTTTTTAGGAGCTGTTTCAAAGGCATTTGTTGTTGAGTTAAATGCTCTTAATCTATCTGATACATTTTTACCATCTAAGAAGGCATGAACTTCTGTGTTTGGCCTGTAACCAAATATCTCAAAGTCAATATTCTCAGCTGACATATAATAGAAAATTCTATCTGACTCTGTTTTTGTTGCTTGACTTGATGCTTCTTCAGCCGAAGTTGTCGTAGAAACTTTTGAACCATTTTTATCGTAATATGTATATTTTCTTGTAGTATCATTATTGAATGATAAAAGATCCCATTCACTCCATACTGACCCTTGAAAATTTGTTCCAAATTCGTAGTTATCAGAATTACCATCACGATTACTTACTACAATAGGCCTAGAATCAAAGTCAGCATAATTAGTGACATCTGTATCAAGCTTAACATAACCTACAAATGAAACAACATTAAATGGGTTTATGTTAACAGAAGTTGATGCAACATTTTGAGCGCTATAAACTTGTGTTGTAAATGGCAACGTAAGAACATTACCCGTATTTGTTAAAGATCCACTTTGAATAGATGTATTTGTTCCATTCGCTGTAAATCTTGGGTGTAATATCTGATTATCGTAATCAATAGAACACTTATAATCACTATTCAGAACATCACCTATACTATGTCCCTTGAAGTCATCAACTAAGAATCCATTGTTTATAAGTTCTATATTACTATTACTAAAGAATGTAGAACCAGCTACTTCTGACTCTAATAAATTTAGAGCGGTGTAGTATTCTACTCTTGATAGACGATCATCAATACCACCAATATCTTTCATTGTATATCTTCTATTTTTTACAATATCAATATCTACATTACTTGTTTGAAAGGTGTAAGGCGGGAATGTTAATTTATATAGTGTCATAGAATCAGGGTCATCTAGTGGTGTGGCTGGATTATTCAAGGCACTATCACCCTCTATAATTCTAAATTGACCATCAAACCCTAAAACAACTTTATCAATTCTACTTAGATAATAACTTAAATCAACATCAGCTGATCCAACTCTTCTATCAACAATTTGATTTCTTGTAAATGTCATTGCTGAATTACTATAAACATTTGATGACTCATCATCTTGTCTAAGTGGTCTGAAATCTATTGAATCTCTTAATTCTATTTTATTACCCTTATCATCAATATATTGAGGTATGTCAGTATAACTTGGGAATGAATTTGCATCAAAGTGACCTAGACCAGTATGAGCAAACCTTGTATAAGTTACATTAACTTTACCTGTGTTTACAACACCTATCGCACTAGCCTTTTTCTTTATAGTAGCGTGATCATAAAAACCATTTCTCTGGCCAGTATCAATTACAAATGAATCTAATACATTTGTATTTGCAGTAGTAGCTGCATCTGATCCACTAGCAATGAATACACCAGTAACATTTGTAACATCAGTAATACCTAATGAATGTAATGTTGTTGAATTATTTGTAAGTGCTGTAAATAATTTGAAATGACTATTTGAAGTTTTTGTTCTTCTACCTGCATCTGTTACATCAAGTGTTGCAAGTATATCTGCTGTCCCATCAAAAGCATCATCACCTAGGTCTATTGATGCTGTAGCCTGAGAACCTTCGCTTGGCGTCGGAGTTGAAATTGATACATCTGAGTTCGCCATATTTACAGCATGATTAGCTGAATAAGATGGAGTTGTCCCTGTACGAATCATGATTGCATAAAGTTCTTTTTTCAAAGCTGCTGTACCAGCTGCCTTAAATCTCTCTGAGCCATCATCTGTAACAATTGAAGCAACACCATCAGTAAATGTAACAGTCTTAAATATTCTTCTTGTATTATAATCAATTTGATTTACTGAAGCTACAGTAGAGTAAGCCGCTGGGAAAACAGATAGAGTATCATTTGTATCTTGAATAGCAGCTCTTTGAAATGTATAAGTGTTTGCAATTTCCTTACTGTAAGGTTTTCTAGACGACCCATTGTTTGGAGCAGACAATGTAATGTTAGATCCATTAATTGCTGTAACATGAACTCTTCTTTCACCTTCCCCTGTTATTCCAGTAAAAGCAGAAAGATTGTGACCAAAGACCTCATCACCAACTCTGATTTGTGACGAATCAGCAACAATGATATGATTAGAATTGTCATCAACTATTGTGCCTGATGTTTGTATGGTTGTTATAGAAGATAATTCGACATTTGCATTAGCTTGACCCAGCCCAGCACCAATTATTGATTTTGTCATTGATAGTGGTAAATTATTTGCACCCGATCTTTTAACACCAAATAAATGTAACTTATGAACAGCATCAAAACCATCACCACTTACATATTCTATATTTTTTACATATGCCTCACCGATTTGTGTAAGAGTATTTGTAATAGTATTTGATGAATGTAATAAAATTCTCTCTGAAGTATTTGAATTAAATATAGCATTGTTTGACTGGTGTATATGTAAAAAATTACCATAAGCAGTAGGTAGATCATACCCTGTAACTGACTCTTGATCTTGAGCCCTTTTAACAGCTAATTTCGTAATGTCATTTGTTTTGTCTATTTCATAACCTTTTACATATGCTTTACCTTTTGATATATTCAAAAAGAAATTTGCTGAATTACCAATTGGTGTTAATCTAGGTTCTAGGCCATCTACGATATAATCACCTGATTCATCAAAAGTTCTTCTTGCAAGTGTTCTACCTAAATCAGCATATCTTGTGCCTGAGGTATCTTTTACTAATTGTCCATTTCTAAATCTAACTAATTCAATGTACTTGTTTGTTTGTAAACTAGGTAATGAATTATTAGAATCTAAATCTTTTTTAGTTAATGTAAGTGAAATTTTAAGTCTATCACCACCTGGTGCTAGATAGTTTGATGAATCTAAAGCAGGATCTAATAATGACGTATCGGAAGTTGATGTTATTGTATTTTCTACAACATCAAAACCTACACTTACATTTGCATTTGAACCATATTTGTCAACTGCTATAATTTGTTTTTGATTTTTTGCAAAAATTCCACCTGTGAAGAATACACCTTCATCAACACCTAATAGTTTAGCAGGGCTTTCAGGATAAATGCCACTTCCATCTGCTGCAATTTGAGTTGTAACTGTTGCAATTAAATTTGCTGGTGCTACATCAGATGTTGAAAATACTTGCAAATTAGCTGAATTTTGAATTGTAGTATTTGCATTTTGTAATTCCATAGTGGAATTTGAAGTTGATCCACCTATGGTTAAATTAGTTGTTCTTAGATATGAAACATATAAGGTATCTGGATCTGTGTCTACAGCTGGGTCTGCATGATGAACAAAGTAAATATTTTTAACATTTGCAAGTTGAACATTAGCTGTATTTGCTGTAATATACTTATTTACAAAGCTAGAAACATTAATTGATGAACTTTCAAAAGTAGATTCTAATTTAACAGAACGTGCTGTAGGTTTTTGACTATTTTCAATGTTTTCTATTTTTCTACCAAATTCTGGAACAGAAAATATTTCTGCACCCGTAACTCTAGAACCATCTTTAAATATATGGTCACCAAATTTTTTAACTTGATCTTGAAGTATGGTTTGTGATTGTGTTAATTCACGAGCTTGAACTGCCCTACCAGGTTGAAAAAGGATTCTATAAAAATTTTTATCCTCATCAAAATCATCATAGTAGGGTGTTACATTAAAATTTGTTGTAGTCATTATCTACCTTTAAAATTGTAATACAAGTCTAACATCTTCTGACTGACTTTCTGTTCTTGTTGTTGGTGTTGAATTTTCAACAAATAATAATTCCATACTTTGTGGTTGATATTCTGGATTTGTCGTTGAGGTTACTGTTCTTGATGTACCTGACGAATCACCCACTAATGCCTCGTTCACTTTAAAATCTCCAACCACTTTCGTTAATTCTATTGTATTTAAACTTACGGTTCTCAAAACCTGTGCTGAGGCCGTAAATATTGTATTGCTTGTCCCTTGATATACAAATTCGTTATCTGTATAACTTGTTCCTGTACCAACTGTTAATTTAGTAACTTGCCCAACAGCATTATTAGCTGAAATATTGTTAGCTGATGAACTTCTATTATTTGAACCGTATTTATAAGGTTTCCTAATAAGTCCTGTTTGTCTAAATGTAATTCCTGTAGGTATTGTGTTACCTTCAGTTGCATCTAATTGACCTATTTTTGTGTGAACCATAACGCTATTCGCACCTAAATCTTGGCCTATATTAAATGCGTGGCCAAAATATGGGGATAGTATTGATCTTGTTGTTTCACCACTACCTGTGCCAAATACTCTCGCATTTGCTCTAGTATATCCTGTGCCAACTGTGTCTACTGTAATTTTATCTATTATGCCCGTTGAATTTACAGTTGCATTAGCTAAAGCGCCTGTGCCATCACCATCAATGAAAATTCTTGTTTTAGGTGAAAAAAGAGTCACATTAGCTGCAAGGCTACTTGTTACAGCGGCTTTACTTATTCTAACATTATTATTACCATTGTGAACCTCTGTAATAATTGTATCAGCTGCAATACCATTTCCAGTTATGGACATATTAGCAGAGAGAACATTAGAAGCAACAGCTAAACCTGTATGTGTTAGATACCAAGTCTGTAAAGTGAGCATGGTTTCGCCTTTTGCAAAAGCACCAAAAGGTACATTTGTAAGATCACGATACAGAGTGCCGCCATTATTTAAAACAATTGTTGTTAATTCACCTTCTCTTACACCAATATTGTTTAAGTTGAAGTTACCATAAACAGTATTAGCTGACATATCCGTGGTATTTCTTGTGGCAACTGGCATGAAATCAGAGTCAATAAATTTATTATTATCTCTAATTGTGTACATATATTTCCAAACATAGCCATCAGCAGTTGATATTACACCATTACTTGTATTAAAATCACCAGATGGTTCTACTGTTGATGTTGTATCTGATGAACTAAGTCCGTTACTATTATTTGATAAACATTTATAAACGCCTCTTTCTGACGTAATGACATACATTGGTTTTCTAGTTAAATCATTAACTGAAGTATTTGAAACTAAAGTATCTGTTGAAACTGTTGGGTCAAATTGTTGATAAATTTTACCAGTTTCCCAATCAACTCTAGGCACAACAACACTTAAATCACCACCTGTTACTCTTTTCATACCAATTATTCTCGATAACGCATCATCTGTATCAAACTTAGAATTTTGAATAGTAGTGGTAGCTTGATTATTGCTCGTACCAATATCATCACCAACAAAAACATATTGAATTTCGACATCATTTGTATTTGCTGTAAATCTATCAATATAATTCTCAGCGTTTTTAAGTGAGAGTGATCTAGTAGAAAGTTTTGTAGCCATAGATTGTATTTATGTATAAATTATAATAGGTTGATTGTTCAAGTGAACATAATTGTTAGCTAAAGTCGAGAAAACTTGTGCTGAATTAACTTCTATTGTATTATTTGAATTAACTTTTATAATAAGTGGATTAAAGTTCTCTTCATTTGTTCCTACAGCATTTACATCATCATTTGAAATACCCAATCTAGATTGACCCTCTACAATTACACCAGCTGCATTAGCAGCCACAAGGTTTGTATTTGGTGTGGTATTTGATACAGTAATAACTGTTTGCGTGGATACATTAAATGTGGTAGAATTAATATGTAACGGATTACCAACATTAATAAGACCTGGAATACTATTTGATTGACTTTTAACTGATATAGAAGTATCTGATTCAACAAGTGGTTGAACTTTAAACTCAGCAAAATTCTTGTAGCCAGCTGGGTGTACAAGACCTTTTACTATTGTTTTATATTTTTCAAATTCTAATGGTATATTTGTGATATATGAAAAAGCTTGAAAAACATTTGCACCTTGTATTTTTCTTTCATCTGCGGAAATTAGACCTTTAGATGAAGTAAATCTACCTGGAACTTTTCTAACTGGTGGTAAAAGTTCAGCAACAGCCAACGCATTCCCATCACCTGTTGTTGTTAAGTCAATATCTGGTGATACTTGATAACCTGAACCAAAATCATTTAGTTTAATTGATGTTATGACACCTTTTTGTTGAGTATTAGCACTTGTGCTTATGTTTTCACCATCACCTAATATACCAACGGTTCTAACATTAACAGCACTTAATGAAGATGAAATATTACCAGCAGTTCCACCAAAACGGCCATTAGATGCAAGTGATCTAAAAACAGTTACAGTAGGTAGATGACTCGCACGATAACCTGAGCCACCTTTTGGCCCAGCATGATTAATTTTGAGTGGTGCACCTCTCAAATGAAAAGTGTTTGCTACATTTGCTAAAAAAGTATTTGAAGTATCGCCATATTGAGCATTATTACCACCAATTTGTATTGTTCTAAAATCAATTTCTGCTGGAAAAGGTGTATTAACTTTTAAAAATCCTGCCCCTTTTTGCTGTGCTGAACCAATAGCTGTATTAACTTCTACGACTTGTCTTTCATATCCTAAAAATGTTATTGTGTCGCCAACTTTTACTGGGTGTGGAACTGAAATGAAATCCATACCATTTAAGTATGAACCCCTTGTCATGTAAATAGCATTAAGGCCATCTGGACTATTTGCTGTATTTGCACCAAAAGTATAACAGTTTGGTATTGCGAATTGACCATTAAATCCTACATTAGCGGTGCCACCCGTTCTTACAGGTCCTTCGTTTACATAGTATGGATCTTCTAGATTGATATTAGTAACAGAACCACCACTACCTGTTTCAGAAACCCTAGCAGTTGCACCGGCGCCAAAAGCTACATCACTAAATTGCACCATATCTCTAATAGTATGAAGAGTGCCACCATCTACTATTTCTAAAGAACCTATGCCTCGTAATGATGTTACATCAGCAGGTATCATTTTTGCAGGACCTTCAGGCATATTTGCTGAAGTAGATGTAAGAGCTCCAATTGGGTCTAAGTTCATATCACTTACTTGAGTATTAGATGAAACTATACGAACAGTTTTTGCTGGGCCAATGTTTGATGCAGTTGTATATGAATTTACAACATGACAAATTGAAGTGTTTACATTTATACCAGCACTATCAGCTGCATCAGCACTCAATTGACTATTACCAAAAACTTGGCTGTATCTCAACGATATTTGTGTATTGTCTAAACCTGTGCCACCAATAGCTGCGTTAGAAATACATAAGTCTGCAAATGTTTGTGAAGAATTTGAAGAAGTATTAGCGCCTATTACTGTGCCCATCATTGTAAATGTATTTGGTGTATTAATACCATTTGCATCAACATTCACAACTGAATAAGAAATAAAACCAACTTCTGAATTCCCACCTGTTAAAAAACTACCTGGTTCAAATCCTGATCCACCATTAGCACTAAATGTGCCATATGTCGTATTACTAGAGATTACAGGATCTCTTAAAAAATCTGTAAATATTGTTTCAACTTCAGCGTTTGCAATTGTTTGAAAAGCACCAGCATTAATTAGTACAATATCACCTACGTTATAAGAAGTACCACCATCATCAACTTTAATTGATTCAATTGATGAAACTGTATTTAAAGAAATGTTTACTAAAGTGCCATTTATTACAATGTCTGTTCTTAATTCTTCACTCTGACTAAAATCTCCAGATATATCTTTTCTATCTAAAAATAATTCTATTTTATGGAGAGGGTCAATAATTCTTGATATTGCAGTTGATACAATTGCTGAGGCATTAGATGTTTGGCCAATTATTTTTCTATTATTTAAAAGTGTTTCATCAAACCCACCAGCTTCTAAATTTGTATATGTGACTCTAATATCTGCACCACTAGCTGGCGGTGTGTGAAAGATTAATTTTTGTTCCTCTCTTTCAACATGGAGAAATTCACTATTAGCTCCAGCATTTAAAGAATTTGCACTTTTAAGTTCACCACTAACTCTTACTTCTATTTCATCTCTTGAAACAGGTTGAGCTAAATGAAAAACATTATTACTTCCATCGCCTGCGTAAAAAGAACTGATTTCAGTTCTTGCACTTAAAATATTTTCTAATTTGTAGTCACTATCTGAAGCTTTAAGTAGTTGATCTTTTCCAAATTTTAATTCTACTTCTTTCCCAAAAAACATACGAAATAAAAATTGAAATGATCTAGGGCTGCCTTTTGCAAGATATAATGGTAATACATTTTTAATTAAAAAAGCCTTATCAACTGTTACATCTTTTGGCACAAGATTGGCGTAATTATTTAAAAAGTTGGACTCAAAGGCATCTAATGATGTATCAACATCAGAGAGGTATCTTAAATCTTTTGATATTTTTGTTAAGTCATTATTTTGTGTGTCCTGCTCAGTTTCTAAAAATTCATAATACGCCTCTAAAAAACTAATAAAAAGAGGGTGGTCTTCCCGAATAAACTCAGGAACTTGACGATTGATTAAAAGTGAGGTTTTTAAATCTTGCGGATTTACTCTAGACATTATGTATTAAGAACCTCTAAATTTACCGTTATTGAATCTGGGTCCTCTGGATCAATTGTTACTATATTATTTCTAACTGACTCTACGACACCACTTTCAGAACCAATTGTAAATCTAATTAAACCATCTGAAGTTGGCACACTCGTTATATTAATATCATTAATTGTTATGATGCCATTATCATAATCAACTTCACCAGCAGCCGCATTTATAACCTGTCTATTACCATCATTATCAAAAAATACTGATCTAATTGAGCCTGTTCTCGAATCTACTACTGCTGATGCCTCACCGCCTTGGCCATTACCTCCTGTTATTTCAACTGTAGCATTTGTATAATCTATACCTCTATTTGAAAGAGTGATACCTGTGATTGAACCACCCGATACTGTTGCAAAAGCAGTAGCACCAGAACCATCACCTCTAATTGTCACGGTTGGCGCCACCGTGTATGAAAAACCAGGATTGTTTACTTCTATTCTTGAAACACCTGAAAATGATTGTGGCACTTCTTCAAACTGAACTGATCTAGAATTACCACCAGAATCAAAACCATTGAAAGCAGTTGTAGTTAATTTATCATCTGCTGTACCTCTTTTTAGTTTTTCACCAAAATCAATTGTGTAAGCTGTTGTGCCAAGTGTTGGTGTAACTCTTTTTTGTAATTTTACAGATGTTTCTGATCCTGTAATTGCATTTTGATCTGTGTCATCAATTGCCTTTGATAATTTAGATAAAGAAAATGTACTATCAAACTTATCTAAATTTTGTGATTTATATGTAATGATTGAATTTTTAATCGCTAACTTAAAAGCATCAGTAGTCAAAGCTGTTTTTCTTGTATCATATAATATCGTTGAATCAACTAAAACAAATGTAAAATCAGGGTCAACTAATTCAGCCTCTAATCCTAAAAGAGCTTTTGGTTTAATTATTTTATCTTTAATTCTTTCTTTTTCTGCATCAGATACAAAAAAATTATCTTTGCCTTTTAAAGATAAAAATACTTTACCATAAACAACTGGCACATTATCTTCACCACCCCAAACTGAGAGTGATAGCTACAATTGAACCACCCGATATTGTTGCAAAAGCAGTAGCACCAGAACCATCACCTCTAATTGTCACGGTTGGCGCCACCGTG